>OBJA01000352.1_pt1 | contig 41991 bp, 32 predicted proteins | sample 1519751 | NCBI WGS metagenome assembly OBJA01 (sample SAMEA3881238, study PRJEB22517) | soil metagenome | biome: lake sediment; feature: soda lake sediment; material: sediment, water from around vicinity | place: India | collected 2013-12-23 | depth 3 m
ATGCCTGTGCCTTATGCAAATGTGCTTGTATTGCAGCCCGTTGATTCATTACTGATTTCAGGCGCTGTTACAAATGAAGAAGGGAAATTTAGTGTCACAGTTGAACCGGCAGCATATCTGCTTAATGTGTTGATGCTTGGATACCAGCCATATTATTCACCCATAGATGCAGGCCGGTTGCAGAAACAGGTTTCACTTTCACCGATTACAATTTCAGAGCATACTGAGCAATTGGGTGAAATCGTTGTAACCAGTAAACGCCCGCTATTTGAAAAGCTGGCCGACCGGACGATTATCAATGTCCAAAACAGCATTGCATCAGCAGGAAATACCGTACTTGAAGTTTTAGGGAAAAGTCCGGGAGTTATTGTAAACCGGCAGAGTGGGAACATCGAACTTAATGGCAAGGAGGGAATCAGGGTAATGATTAATAACAAAATGAGCAATTTGCCTTTAGATGCATTAATCCAGATGCTCGATGGGATGAACGCTGCGAGCATCAGTAGGATTGAAATAATAACAAATCCTCCGGCCAGGTTTGATGCCGGGGGTAATGCAGGAATCATTCATGTCATTTTAAAAGATAATCCCGACAAGGGAACCAATGGCAGTTTCGGTCTTACAGCGGGCCGGAAAAAAGCTGAATTACTGGCAGGAAATTTCAACCTGAACCACAGGGGATCTAAATTTAACTTTTTTGTAAATTATTCTATTCATCATTCATATAACAGGCATCTCTCCAACATGGAAAGGTACAGTTCTGTAAACGGAGCAATTCAGGCCGAAATCGATTCGGGCATCAGGTGCCCATACATGACAATTCTGAATCTTCATGCCGGAACAGAATTTTCCCTGTTTGATAACACCGCCATTTATTTAAACCTGACAGGTCATAAAAGAAACTGGGAAACGGAGGATACAGGGTGGAATTTTCTGTATCCTGCCAATGATACTCCGGTAATTACAGAAACTTATAAAACGGAACAAAATGTATGGGAAAGCGGCAGTGCAGGTATTGGTCTCATCCACAATTTTAGTGAAGGACATCATATAAATCTGATGTTTGATTATTTGTACTATGACAACAATAACCCAAGCCAGTTTAGAAATGATCGGCATTCAGCCGGTTCTTCTGTTATTGACAGTGAATTGATAGAAATAAAAAAAGAAACTCCTATTAATTTCAGGATAGTGAATTTTGATTACACGGGGCAATTAACCAGCCAGTTTTCAGTGGAAACCGGTATAAAGGGTTCCTGGTCGGAGTTCACAAATGATGTAAGGGTTACCAGGAATACAGGAAATGAGATAATCACAGATCCTTCTTTCACTGATGTATCGACGCTTGATGAGAAGATATTTGCAGCCTACCTTTCACTGAGCTGGCAATTGCAGAATAACTGGAGTATTTACGGAGGGTTAAGGTATGAGTTTACAGATTCATATCTGGGTACGCCCGGATTTCCGGCATTAATTGACAGAAGCTACAGGGATCTTTTTCCTTCCTTTACCATCACCCGCACAACTGGGAATAACAACAGATATCATTTAGCATATAGAAAAAGAATTACCCGGCCCAATTACAATCAGATGGCACCATTTGTATTTTATTTTGGGTTAAATACATTTGTGGCAGGGAACCTTTCACTGATGCCTGCAATAAATAGCGGGGCTGAATTTAGCTATCAAAGAAGGAACTGGTGGATAACCCTTCATTACAGCAATACAAAAGACGATATTACAAGGTATCAGTCGGAACTTGATACAGCTGCCAATATTTTGGTTTATCGTTCACAGAACCTCGATTATAACCGCAGTTACGGGATAAGTACAAACTTTACTTTTCAGATTGCCTGCTGGTGGAAAATGCAGAATTATTTTTCGGTGAGCGGAAATAGTTTGAAGACAAAACATCTCGTGAATAATTTACAGAACAGTATGGATACCTATTCGGTAAATACAAATCATACATTTGTCGTAAATGATAAATTATCAGCAGAGATTTCGGCCTTATATCAGTCGCCGGTCATGTGGGGATTCTCTACATATAAACCAGGTGGAAGTGTCAATTTTGGAATACAGAAAATTTTTGGAACCAATACAGTGTTGTCGTTGGCTGTGAATGATATATTTAGTACAAGTACATGGATTGTGGAGACTGAAAGGGACAATTACCGTTCTCGATGGAATTATGATTCAGGCACAAGGTCAGTAACCCTTACTTTACGCCACGAGTTTGGAAATAAGAAACTCGATTCAGTGAAAATAAAATTGGGGTCACAAGAAGAACGGCAACGGGTTCAATAAGGTGGGTTGAATCTGGCGATTGCGGGCCAATCAAGATGGGAAAACTGGTGAGCCAAAGAAAGAAAAAGATTGATCAATGGGATGTTATCGCTGTGAATTTGAGCACCTGCTAAATAATCAAAGAGTTATTCCAAGCAAAGATCCCTCCCCTGAAGGGATCTTTGCTTTGAGGATCAATTAAAAAACGGGAATAGTTTCCTGATTTCCTCATCCGATGGCCGCCTTCCGTATTCACATATTTCAAAAGCTTCGGCAGCAGTCACTTTTTGTGCTTTTTCCTGGCCATACCATTTCACAAGTGATTTTCTGATATCATTTGAAATATTTGGCTCCCGCCATTCGGCCAGCCACTTCAGCCTTTCCTTTTCACCTTTGGGCACCTGGTCGAGCCGCTGGCCGGTCCATGGGAGCCACTCAAAAAACTGTGATTCATGTGCTGCCATACCATAGATTTTCTGTTCGAAAACATCGGAGATATCCACTGCAATATCAGGTTGAAACGGATATGGCTTCTGGAAGCGGTCTTCAACATACAGGAACACCGGGTTTTTTTCGAGCGGCGGTACATCGGAGGCCACATTGGGAACTATCACCATATAGGCAGCATCCTGGACAATAATTGCCGTATTGCGGTGGTCGGGATGGTAATCATTCGGACGCGGGCCGATAACAATATCAGCATTCCAGCTCCGGATAAGCCTTATCACATCCAACCTGTTCTGAAGGGTTGGCATCAGTTCCCCATCGTGATTTTCAAGGACTGTATATTTAACTCCGAAGCGCCTTCCTGCTTCTTCCGATTCGGCCCTTCTTATTTTGGCCAGTGCACCCCCGCCTTTCTCATGGTGGCCTGCATCGCCGTTTGTGAGTGATACAAACAGCACATTATGCCCCGCTTTTGCATACTTTATGGCTGTGCCTCCGGCCCTGATATCACAGTCATCGGGGTGGGCTCCAATTACAACTACATTCAACTTTTGCTGAGCATTTGTAAACAATGAAAGGATGAGTAGAAATACTGACAGTTTAATAGTTTTCACGTGGTAAAAATTAAATTTAATATTCAGTTAAGGCAGGTTTTTTGCAAATCCGAAGCCAATACCTGCTGTTTTGGGCTAAGGTATAAAAAAAAACCTATATGTCCTATCAGGTCAACCGGCATGATTAAACCTGCTGATTAAGAATCAGTAAATTGTTCATGAATTTTTATCTAAAGAAATCAAAAATTTGTAAATATTCGTTAAAGCACTATTTTTTTTTCTATATTCGCCAACCAACAAGAGAGTGAGTATTTAATTTTAAAAAAATCTATTTTATGAAGAAAATTGTGCTAATGCTATTAAGCATTGCCTTAATTGGCGTGTTTACAGTTGAAGCTCAGGTAAGGCGCGTAACCGGTACTGTTGTGAGTACCGAAGACAATCGCGGCATACCTGGCGTTTCGGTAGTGGTTAAGGGGACGACACTTGGAACCATTACCAATATGAACGGCGAATATCAGCTTGATGTTCCAAATGATGCCCGTACACTGGTTTATTCGTTTGTTGGAATGAAAACCATGGAACAGGCAATTGAAGGTTCGGTGATCAATGTAAGAATGGAGCCGGATGTGATTGGTGTGGAAGAGATTGTTGTAACAGGTTATGGTGTGACCCGCAAGGTTGCCTTTACCGGTGCTGCTACTACAGTTGATGAAGGTGTTGTTACCAGAACAACTGATGCTGACCCTATCCGCTCACTGCAGGGTGCTGTGGCTGGTTTGGCTATGAGCGCCGAAACCGGACAGCCCGGAGGTTATAACTCTGTTTTGATTCGTGGATTGGGTTCTTTCAACTCAGGAACACAGCCTTTATATATTATTGATGGTGTTCCGATGTCAACCGGTGCTTTTGGTATGAGGACCGGTGAAAGCCAGACCATTAACCCGTTGGCTACATTAAATCCCAGTGACATTGAATCAATTTCGGTTTTGAAAGATGCTACTGCTACTTCTATTTATGGTGCAAGGGCAGCAAATGGGGTAATTGTTATTTCTACCAAAAAAGGGTCAGCAGGTACGACCCGCTTTAACCTGAATGTTAAATCGGGTATGTCAACTATTCCCCAGCGCAATGATTACAGGCAGCTTGATGCACAGGAATGGAGAGATTTTCTTGCCAATATGTTCCGCAATACAGGGTGGATTGGAAGTATAAATGAATTTGACGATTCATATCTTACTGACCCTGACTGGCTCGGCATAGCAAACGTAGGTGCTGATACCGACTGGTATAAGGAAGTTACAAGAACCGGCGTTGTTCAGGATTATAATCTTGAAGTAAGCGGTGGTAACGACAAGTCAAGGTTTTTCTTTTCAGGTGGATACTATGATGAGGAAGGTATTGTGATTGGTAAAGACATGAAACGCTACTCTGGCCGTTTCAACTTTGAAAACAATGCAACTGACCATGTTTCTTTTGGTCTGAACTTTACTGCATCATATTCAGAAATCAACAGTGGTGCCGGTGGTGGTTATTTTTCAGATCCCATTACCCAGGCTTATATGCAGCTGCCTGTTGAGCCTGTAACGAATCCTGATGGAAGCTGGAACATGAATACTTCAAATGGTTACAACCCTGTAGCCCAGAGAAGCTACTATGGTGACAAGAGCTTTTCACAGCAGTATAAAGCAGTTGTTTCCCCATGGCTTTCAGTTAAATTTGCAAAAGACTTTACATTCATGTCACGTTACGGGATGGACTTTCTTAACCTGAAGGAATTCGGAAGATGGTCGTTCCTGCAGCCACAGGGTGCTGATATGAACATGCTCGGAGAACAGGGTAACAATTACCGTTCACTCTGGACATGGACAAACACAGTTAACTACATTAAATCAGCAGGTGATCACAATATCAATGTTTTAGTTGGGCAGGAAGCTCAGAAATCAAGGGATGAAGATGCATACCTCGCAGGTACCAATTTCCCGGTTGATATCGTTTTCACAATTGAAAACGCAGCTGAACCAAGTGATGCTTCTACTTCATATTCTGATTATGCTTTATCATCATTCTTCTCTAAAGCTGAATATGATTTCAAAAACAAGTATTACCTGTCGGGAAGTTTCAGGTATGATGGTTCATCACGTTTTGGTGTGAACAATAAATGGGCTCCCTTCTGGTCGGCTGGTGCAAAATACCGTGTGATCAATGAATCATTCATGGAAGGCGTATCTGGCTGGCTGACTAACTTCACCCTTCGTGCAAGTTACGGTACTTCAGGTAACCAGGACGTAGGCTGGTATCAGCACATGGGCCTTTATGGTTTTGGATACAACTACATGAATAATCCGGGTATGATTCCTACCCAGATTGCCAATCCTGATTTGAAGTGGGAGCAGACAAAGAAATTCAACATTGGAACAGAAATATCTTTATTCAATATTGCATCTCTTGATCTTGACTATTATGTTGACAGGACAACCGACATGTTGTTTAACGTTCCGCTTTCAAGAACCACCGGTTTTGCATCAATCATGCAGAATGTTGGTGAAATGAAAAACTCAGGAGTTGAGGCCAGTTTGATTATCAATGCCATCAATAACAGGAACCTGCAGTGGAGCATTAATATCAATGCAACCCACAACAGGAACGAAATCGTTAAACTGAGCACCGATTTACCAATTGAAGGTACATACACCATCAGGGAAGTAGGACGTCCGTTCTATTCTTTCAAAATGAGGGAATATGCCGGAGTAGATCCTGAAACCGGAAGACAACTGTGGTACAAAGGAGAAGAAGGTACTGAAACTACCACAAGTTACAATGAAGCAGGCAAGCGATATATGGGAGAAGCCGATCCGAAAGTATATGGTGGATTTGGCAGCAACCTGAAAGCCTATAACTTCGACTTTTCATTCCAGTTCAAGTATTCACTTGGCGGGCAGGTATATAACAGTGCAGCACGCTATGATGAAAATATAAACAACCCATGGGGTAACACCACCAAGTATGTTTATGACAACATGTGGAGAGAAGCCGGTGATGTAACAAATGTACCTGCTCCGCGTTATGGTGCTGTTACTTCGCATTCTTCACGCTTCCTGATGGATGGTTCTTATCTTAAGTTGAAAACAGTACAGCTGGGGTATTCACTTCCAGCATCACTGATCAACCAGGCTAAGATTTCCAACCTTCGTTTGTATGTATCGGGCGACAACCTGATGTCATGGGCACTGGGAGATGATTTCCGCGGTCTTGATCCGGAAACAGCAAGAGATGGTATCATCTGGTGGCAGTATCCTGTTGCACGGAAGTTTTTATTTGGTGTAAATATCAGCTTCTAACAAGTTTTTAAAAACATTACAAATCGTTAATTATGAAGAGTATAAAATTAATATTTTCAATACTGGCTCTGGCAGTGATGGTGTCTTCATGTGATGACTTCCTGACCTACGAGCCTAGTAATGCTGTCAATGACGAAACAGCATTCAAAACTGCCAAAGATGTTGGAAATGCCCTGAACGGGGTTTACTATTCACTTGGCAGGTACCAGTTCTACGGAAGAAACGTTGTCGCATTGGGTGACATTGCAGCTGACAATACCTTTATGGTAGGAACTTCAGGACACTTCGATCAGGTGTATAAGTATACAATCAATGTTGACAGCCCTGATTTACTTGATATCTGGGATGGCGGATACAAAACAATTGACCGTTCTGCCCGTCTGATTCAGAGTGGCAAGGCATTATTGGCTACAGATATTTCTGCAGGAGATCAGGCAACCATCAGGTCGGCAATTGCACAGGCCTATGGAGTGAAAGCGTTGTCGCATTTTGCACTTGTAAATGTTTTCGGTTTGCCATACAGCCAGCAGAATGCATCTACCCCTGGTATCGTAATTGTTGGCGATGACCCGATTGTTGCATTCCAGCAGGTTTCAAGGGGAACAGTAGGTGAAACCTACACCCAGATTCTTGCCGATATCGCATCTGCACGCCAGTATATTGGTGATGTCCCGAAAAATGCTTTCTTAATGAATGAAGCAGCACTGGAAGCTTTGGAAGCACGTGTGAAATTATACATGAAAGACTATGCAGGCGCGAAAAATGCAGCTCTTGCTGCCATTTCAAAATCAGGTGGTGCACTTGTTAAGGCACCCGATGCATATTTCAGCATGTGGGCATCAGTTGTAGCTTCATCTGAAGATATCTTTACTATTTCAAAACTTGCCAATGACAACCTTTCAGCCAATGCATTGAATACGCTTTATGGTTCTTATGACGGAAAAGCAACTTCAGGACTTGTAGGTTTATTTCAACAGGGTGACATGAGGCTTGCATTGTTCTCGGGTGAAGGTGAAACCCCAAGGGCTTTGAAATACATGGGTCTTCCTACTTCAGCTGCTACAAGCAATATCCCTGTTTTCCGTCTGCCTGAAATGTACTTGATTGCTGCTGAAGCCAAAGCCCAGCTGGGTGAAGCTGATGCTGTTGATTACCTTTGGGCGGTTGCCAGCAGGAATCCAAACCTTGTAAAAGCGGATCTGCCAACTGAACAGGCCGCGTTATTGAATTTTATTTCAGTAGAACGCCGCAGGGAACTTTTCCAGGAAGGACACCGCTGGTTTGATTTAAGAAGAACCGGTGAAATTATGACACGTGTGGGAGGTAATTTCCCTGTAGCCAACTGGGATGCTTCTAAATTTGTATATCCTATTCCTTCACAGGAAGTAAATGCTTCCGGTTTAGCACAGAATGAAGGCTGGAGTGCAAATCTGCCACGATAATTAAACTCATTTATATTAAAAGAGGTTGCCTGAAAAGCAACCTCTTTTTGTTTGTATGAAGTAAGTTTTTCCTGCAGATGTCTCAGATTAGGTTTATTTGATTATTTTAGCCCCGAGAGAGAAGTGTAAATAATATTGAACTTATGAAGAAATTCCTGCTTTTGGTTGCATGGATTGCCATGGTATTTTATATGCCGTTAAATGCACAGAATCAACTTGTAAATGGTATTGTTTACAATTCGGAAAATCAAACACCAATGGCAGGTGTTTCGGTTATCGTGAAAGGTACTGCTGCCGGAACTATTACCAATAATGACGGTAAATTCAGCATTAATGTTCCTGAGCCTGCACAATCATTACAATTCTCATTTATCGGAATGAAAACAGTGGAAGTCCGGGCTGATAATTTTATTGAAGTTTATCTTGAACCCGATATGGCAGGAATCGATGAAGTTGTTGTGGTTGCCTATGGCACTATGCAGCGAAAACATGTCAGCGGATCTGTCAGTGTTATCCGTTCATCACAACTCGAAAGGTTTCCTGAAGCTGATATATCGAAGTCACTGCAGGGACTTGCCTCAGGCATCCTGACTTCAGCCGGAAGCGGTCAGCCCGGAGAAGGGGCCCAGATAAGGGTGCGTGGTGTAAATACTTTTGGCGATGCCTCGCCGCTTATCGTGCTCGATGGATTTGTTTATGAAGGAAAATTAAGTGCAATCCCGCTCTCTGAGATTCAATCGGTTTCTGTTTTAAAAGATGCTGCAGCAACTGCACTCTATGGCTCAAGAGCTTCCGGTGGGGTGATAATTATTACAACAAAAACGGGTTGGCACGGCGAGGCTGACATCCTGCTGAAGGTACGTTATGGAATCTCGGGCAGGGCCGTACCATTCTATGAAACTGTATCGGCAGGAGAGTATTATGAATTACAGTGGGAGGGCATCAGAAATTCACTGATTACGGGTGGAACATCTGCAGAAGAAGCAGGGAATATGGCCAGAAATCAGCTTGTGACTGTCATGGGTGGGTATAACGCCTATAATGTTCCTGATGCAGCCCTGATAGGAAATGATGGTAAAATCAACCCTGATGCCAGATTATTGTGGACCGACAGCTGGGAAGATGAGTTGTTTGTCAGGGGGCAGAGAAGGGAAGTTGCGTTGAGTGCACGTGGAGGGACAGAGAAGTCGGTTTATTTTTTATCCGGGTCGTTTCTTGACGATAACGGGATTATAAAGGCTTCAAATCTGAAAAGATATGCAGTGAGGGCAAACCTGAAGTCACAGCTTAACCGGAGGATGTCAGCCGGGGTGCTTCTTTCAGGTTCGCTTTCTGAACAGAACTATCCTGTCTCATCGGGGACGGGCCTCTCAAATGCATTCAATCTGGCCAGCCGGATTGCACCAATTTACCCTGTGTATTTATATAATCGTGAAGGTGAATTGCAGACTGATGACCTGGGCAATAAAATGTATGATTTCGGCACCGGTTTTGGCAGGGCACGTCCTTATGCTTCCAATATCAATCCGCTGGCTACCATCGAACTCGATGAGCGGCTGTATAAAAATGATGTTTTCACCCTTCGTACCTATATCGACTTAATCCTTTTTAACGGATTGACATTTAAAGCTTCCCTTGGCGGCAATCACTACACCTTTACCGGGTTGACCCATATCAACCAGCAGTATGGCGAAGGAACTGCTTTTAAAGGCCGTACTTCAAGGGAATCATCCAGAACTTTTTCATACAGTTCCAACCAGATGCTGGTTTATGAGAAAAATAACGATATTCATTCTATTCATGTTCTGGCAGGCCATGAGAATTACGATTTTAAATTTAATACACTTTCAGCCACACGGTCGGGATTTCCCTTTCCTGGCCTGACAGAACTTGATGCTGCGGCAACAGGTGAAGGTTCGGGTTCCTATGAAGACAATTACAGGCTCGAAAGTTATCTTGCAAAAGTCGATTATGGCTTTCATGGCCGGTACTTCCTGAACCTGAATTTCCGCACAGATGGAAATTCGCGATTTGCACGGAATGTAAGGTGGGGTGACTACTGGGGGGCAGGTCTTTCCTGGATGGTTTCCTCTGAGTCATTTCTCCGTGAGAATGCCTGGCTCAATGTGCTACGGGTAAAAACCAGCTACGGGCAGCAGGGCAATGATAAAATCGGGTCATTCTATGGGTACCAGGGTTTATACCAGACAGGGATTAACAATATCAACTATCCGGGTTTGCTGGCCAACCGGCTTGCCACACCTGAACTGACATGGGAAACCCTTAACTCGTTCAACATCGGAGCTGATGTGGAATTGTTTCACCGTATTGCCCTGAGCTTTGAATATTACATCCGCCGCAATAACGATCTGCTTTTTGAGCAGCCACTGCCTCCTTCCACCGGGTTCACATCAGTCGATGCCAATATTGCGCGCCTTTCGAACAGGGGTGCTGACCTTGAGCTGGGCGTGCTGATAGTTAACAGCAGGATGTTTACCTGGAGGACTGATATCAACCTGGGGCACTTTCAGAATAAGATACTGGAACTTCCGCAGGAATACATCATCAGCGGCAACAAACGGTGGGAGAGGGGCCGTTCGGTATATGATTTCTGGATTGAAGATTTTGCAGGAGTTGAGAAAGAAACAGGACTTTCACAATGGTATTACAATATTGTTCAGACAGATGCCGGAGGAAATCCTGTGACTGAGAATGGCAGGCCGGTTCTGACTGGTGAAAGGGGAGTGACCACCAATTATTCAAAAGCCGACAGGTATTATTTTGGTTCATCACTGCCAAAGATATTCGGTGGGGTGAACAATACCTTCACTGCGGGCGGATTCAGTTTATCGGCACTTCTTACTTTTGCTTCAGGAGGCAAGGTGCTTGACCAGCCTTACCAGTGGCTCATGCATTCGGGGATGTACGGTTATAATTTACATAAAGATATGCTGAACCGCTGGGCAACTGATAACACGGAAACCAAAGTTCCTGTAATAAATGGCGATCAGCTTGCCGGCAGTCGTTCCACAAGGTTTATTGCAAACGGCAGTTATCTGAATATCAGAAATGTTTCTGTTGGTTATCAGCTGCCGGCAGGAATGCTGAGGCATGTTGAACTGAAAGATGCACGTATCACTTTGTCGGCCGATAACGTTGCACTGTTGACAGCAAGGCAGGGCCTCGACCCAAGGCAATCGCTTGATGGTACAATGGGGATGAGTTACTCACCTGTCCGGACAGTTTCAGTTGGTTTTGACATTCATTTTTAAAAGTGCAAAAATGAGAAATTCAGTTATTTATATCCTGTTGATATCTTTAGTGGTGGTGTCATGTTCTGATGATTACCTGGAAACATCACCAACAAACAGAATTTCCGATCAATCTGTCTTTAAGACCACCGATGGTGCACAGACGGTAATCGATGGTGTGCTGCGTGATATGAGGAGCAAGCATGGAGCAGCAAACATGCATGACCAGTTTGGGGTGAAGGCTGTTGACCTTGCCGTCGATTTAATGGGAGCCGATATTGCCATTGAGCAGTTTCACTGGTTTGGTGCCAACTACCGGTTTGAAAACCGCAGGTCGACCGATGTTCATTCAGTTTATGTATGGTCACTGTTTTACCGCCTGATATACAATGTCAATGTGGTGATCAATAACATTGATGATGCAACATCAAATAATGAAAATCATAAAAAGAACCTGAAAGCTCAGGCCCTGACTTTACGCGCATATGCATATTTCCAGCTTGTTCAGCTTTATCAGCATACCTACGCGGGTAATCAAAGCAAACCGGGTGTACCTTTATTTACCAAAGCTGTGACCGAGGGTGCACCACGCAGTACAGTAGCTGAAGTATATCAACAGATATCTGATGATTTGAATGATGCAATCCGTCTTTTCGGAGAAAGCAGTTTTGCCCGCAGACATATTTCCAATCCCGATATGAATGTGGCAAAAGGTTTGCGGGCAAGGGTAGCCCTGGTGAGGGAAGACTGGCAGACAGCTGCTGAAATGGCTTCTGGTGCGCGGAATAATTATGAAATCATGTCGGCAGAACAGTACCGGACAGGCTTCGACAATTATAAACAGCAAAACTGGATATGGGGGCTTGAGGTAAATGATGAACAGTCAACAACATTTGCCTCCTGGTTTTCGCATATGGACTGGACCATTGGGGGATATTGCGGCTTTGGGCTCAGCAGAAAATCGTTCAGTCGCGCACTCTACAATGTAATGGATGATCAGGATGTCAGGAAGAAGCTGATAGATGCCACTTCCATTGAAACCGGCCGGCTCATTCCCTATAAGTTTGCTGCCGGGGGTGATAAAGACTTTTCTGCCGACCTTGTAATGATGAGGCCCGAGGAAATGCTGCTTATTGAAGCTGAAGCCCGTTACCGCCTGAAACAGGAAACTGCTGCACAGGCATTGCTGAAGCAGCTGCGCGACAGAAGATATGACAACCCTGTTACCGTAGATGTCACAGGCGATGGACTCCTGGCGGAAATCCTTCTGGAAAGGCGGATTGAATTATGGGGTGAAGGATTTGCAGGATTCGATATGAAGAGGCTTAAAATTGGACTTGACAGGAACAACAGCAATCACAATCCTGTTGTAGCCCGCATTATGACGCTTCCAGCCGCTTCAGAGCGGTTTGTTTACCAGATTCCACAGGCTGAAATTGATGCCAATCCCCGTATCAGCATGGCCCCAGATTCCACAGGCTGAAATCGATGCCAATCCCCGTATCAGCATGGCCGATCAAAATCCTTAGGAAGCTATTGGTCTTTATCGCCGGGACCGTTATCCTGCCACTTCTTTCTTAAATTCTCCAGCTCCTGGCGGTGTTTTTCCATAAGTTGTTCCCATTCCTGCCGGTGTTCCTGATTTTGAAAGCCCGGGAATGAATAGCTATCATCCCTGAAGCGGAAGAAATGCTGTTTCATCTGTTCCTCAAAATCATCAAAGAAATGATGTTGGGGCAAATTGTTCGTTCCATCAGGCGTGTTAAAACGGAAATTAAAGAACAATGAATCGATCTGAAATGGAAAATTGTTGGAAAAAACAGAATCAGGTAATGCATACCTTTGAAATCCATTGAAAGCATCATCATCAAAAGGGGAAAAATGAAACCCAAAGGAGAATGGCTGACGCGGCATAGAAAAGTCTCCAAAGAGTGAATCATTCCAGAACTGGTTCATAAACTGCTCAATTCCCGGAAACTGAAATTGCGGATCATTGTCAGGAAAACCAAAATGAAAAGTGGTATCGGCCGACCATGAACTGATGAAGGTGGAATCGTATTCCACGAGATTTCCCTGATCATCGTATTTCTTGTTGACAATGGTTTGCTGGTCGGGTGCTTTTTGTTCTTTCTGTTCCTGTGCCATTAAAGTGAATACAGAAACCGATAGAATCACTGTAAAAATCACTGATTTTCTCATGACAGTATTTTTTGTATCAAATTTAGAAATAAGAATTCTAAATTATTTTAAATGTAATATAAAAAATACAAATACAATACACTGGAAAAGAGCCGGTAAAAACAGGACCAGGGACAATGACCGGAAGCCGGGGGATACCGGCAGTCCTGAACCCGTCTAAGGTTCAGAACTGGCGGTGGATAAGAATATTAATCGTACCGGTGTTTTTCAGCTATCTTACTGCAGTCACAATCCTGATACAGGCCTTTCTCATATTGCTGCAGCGCTGCCAAGCTCATGCCCATGTTGGAGAAGCCACCATCATTGAACAGGTTCTGCATCGTCACTTTACGGGTAAGATCGGAAAAAAGTGTAATACAGTAGTCGGCACATTCATCGGCTGTGGCATTGCCAAGGGGCGACATGCGTTCAGCAAAATCAAGGAGACGGTCAAAACCCTTAACTCCGCTTCCAGCTGTAGTAATGGTTGGCGACTGTGAAATTGTATTTATACGTACCCTGCGCTCGCGCCCGTATATATACCCGAAGCTGCGTGCAATTGATTCAAGCAGCGCTTTGGCATCGGCCATGTCATTATACCCGTAAAAGGTACGTTGGGCAGCCACATAAGATAATGCTACCACTGACCCCCATTCATTAATGGCATCGAGTTTCCGTGCTGTCTGAAGTACCTTATGAAACGATACTGCTGAAACATCAAGTGTTTTATTCAGGTAGCTATAATCCAGATCGCTGTAATGGCGTTCTTTTCTGACATTGGGCGACATCCCGATTGAGTGGAGAACGAAATCAATCTTGCCACCCAAATGTTCCATCGACTGTATAAAAAGGTTCTGTAAATCATCGATGCTGGTTGCATCGGCCGGAATGGAAATTGTGTTGAGCTGTTCGGCCAGTCTTTGTGTTTCACCCATTCTCATCGCCACAGCAGTATTTGTCAGAATAATTGTGGCGCCTTCTTCGTGGGCGCGTACAGCCACTTTCCAGGCAATCGAATCGGGATTTAATGCCCCGAAGATGATTCCCTTTTTCCCTTTTAGTAAATTAAAACTCATTTGGTATTTAATTATAGAATTTTGCGTTGCAAAGTTAAGTCAGTTTAAATAAAAGCTAAGCATGTTTTATGAAATCCCCCTTAAATGCAGAATAGATTAACCATTTCATTAAAATTTTGTTCGGAAATGTTCTAAAAAACCAATGTTATCTTTATTTAAAATCATTTTAAATAAATATTGCATTTCATAAAAAACACTTTATATTTGTAGTGAATTAAAAGGAAGAAATGATACTTATCTGCAAATATCGCACCCTGATGACCTGGTATCCGATTACCCGGGTCCGTTTCATTTCTTCAATGTTATTCATGTCTATGCGCTAGCCTTCTCTCGGTGGTTAACCATTGATTGAAGGCATACAGAATAAGGCGTTAGAAAATCAATTGTATTATATTTCATTTTTATCATCATGTCGGATAGAATTATTCGATTGGGTGGCAGTCAGGTATATCAGGCTGCATCCATTTCAAACCTTTTGGTATATACAGGCAATCACAGCCGGCGCAATTTCATAGTCCATTCGGCCGAGCCTTCCATACTGCATGCAGTTGGCGAGGCAGTTGCCGATGCTGCACACACCGGAATCAGCTCTTTTACAGATAAACTGTTAAAGGTATATTCAGAGAGTACAGGGCACAAACCTTCCCCGGGATATATTAAACTTGTCGATCAGCTCACAGGGATCATCAGGGGCATTGCCCTGACGGGTGATTATTCTGCTGCACTGAAAGACCAGGTCATCAGCTACAGTGAGAAGCTGACTTCCGAAATCTTCCTGACCCTTTTCATTGATAAAGGGGCAAAGGCATCAGTTCTGTGGGCCGAGCAGCTGGGTCTGACCGTAACCACCGATTTTGGAAATGCAACCTATATTTCGGTTGATTCAAATGCTGTTCAGCAACTTCAGGCGGGGATATACCTGATCCCCGGTTCTTACGGCCTCACTGAAACGGGTAAAATTGCCCGGGCAGGTAAAACGGCAGCAGATTATACGGCAGCATATCTTACCCGCGCACTGGGGCTTCCGGGGCTTGAACTGTGGGGGATTAGCCACGATTTTCACAGGGCTGACCTGGCAATCATTGCAGATGCGCCTAAAATCGACAGGCTTACATATTCTGAAGCAAGCGAACTTGCGTATTTTGATCATTATTCATTTCATCCCCGCACTGTAGAGCCGCTTGAGGAAAAGCATATCCCGGTTAAGCTTATCAACACCCATACAGCCAAGGCCGATACCATCATCAATACTGAAACACATGTTGAGAATCAGATTGTGAAAAGTGTTGCCTGCACTGATGACATCAATCTGTTAAAGCTCGACGGGCCGGGTGTAGGTTTAAAACCCGGAATCCTTGCCAGGGTTACAACCCGCCTGAATGAAGCCGGCATCAATATCAAGTCGGTCATCACCTCGCAGACTTCCATTAACCTCATCCTTGAGAGGGATACAGGGAAAACTGCAATTGGCTACATCAGGCAGATGGGGTTTTCATCGGTGAAGGAGATAAGCCTTGTCGCCGATGTTTCACTGATAGGGGTGGTGGGGCACGGGATGCAGCAGAACTATGGTGTGTCGGCCAAAATATTTGGTGCAGTGGCTACAAACCAGATAAATGTCGTGCTGAGTGGTTCTGGCGCTTCCGACATGGTGAGCTATCTTGTTGTACAATCATCAGATAAGGTGAAGGCAGTTAAGGCAATCTATGAAGCATTTTTTAACCCGATAAATCAAAATAAGGAAAATTACAATTACAAAAAACAACTTTTATGACAGCACAAAATTTAAAATTCGAAACACTGCAGCAACATGCAGGTCATGAACCCGATGAGGTAACCCATTCACGGGCAGTCCCAATATACCAGACATCATCGTATGTGTTCAAAGATGCTGAACATGCTGCAAATCTTTTTGCATTAAAGGAATTTGGCAACATATACACCCGCATCATGAATCCCACATCCGATGTTTTTGAAAAGCGCATCGCTGCATTGGAGGGTGGGGTGGCTGCGCTTGCAGTGGCTTCAGGTCATGCTGCACAGTTTCTCACATTCAATACCATATTGAACCAGGGCGACAATTTCGTTACTTCTCCCTATTTATACGGAGGTTCATTCAACCAGTTCAGGGTATCGTTTAAACGGCTGGGCATAGAAGCACGGTTTGCAAAGGACCTGAGTGCCGATGCATTTGAGCAGCTGATTGATGAAAAAACAAAAGCAATCTTCTTTGAAACAATCGGAAATCCGGGGTATACAATTCCTGATTTTGAGGCACTAGGTGCTTTGGCCAAAAAATATGACATTCCATTGATTGTTGACAATACTTTTGCAGGAGCAGGTTACCTGTTCAGGCCAATTGATTATGGTGCCAATATCGTAGTTGAATCGGCAACCAAATGGATCGGAGGGCACGGAACCAGCATTGGCGGGGTGATTGTTGATGCAGGGACCTACAACTGGGGCAATGGCAAATTCCCTGGTTTTACCGAACCTTCTGAGGGCTACCACGGGCTCCGGTTCTGGGATGTTTTCAACTTCGACAGCCCCTTGGGCAATATCGGATTCATCATTAAGGCAAGGGTTGAAGGGCTGCGTGATTTTGGCCCTGCAATCAGTCCGTTCAATTCATTTTTGTTGCTTCAGGGCCTGGAAACGCTTTCACTGCGCATGGACCGTCATGTTGACAATGCACTTGCCCTAGCAAAATGGCTTGAATATCATCCACAGGTAGAAAAAGTAAACTATCCGGGGCTTGAAGGGAATCCATCCTATGACAATGCCAGGAAATACCTGAAAAAGGGTGCAGGCGGGATGCTGTCGTTCGATGTGAAGGGTGGAAAGGAAGCTGCCAACCGTGTTGTTAATGGCCTGAAACTTGTAAGCCACCTTGCCAATGTAGGTGACACAAAAACGCTCATTATCCAGCCTTCGGCAACAACCCATCAGCAGTTGCCCGAAGAGGCCCAGATTGCCGCAGGAGTATTCCCCGGACAGCTCAGGGTAAGTGTGGGTATTGAGCACATCGACGATATCATAGCCGATTTTGAACAAGCTTTGTCTCAGATAGGTTAATAATAGCCGGTTACGCAACATATATTACAGGCAGCAGGAATTATTCCTGCTGCCCCTTTTAAACTTTTAAAATTTTAGGATAATGCCAGTTAATGTTCCCGATAAATTGCCTGCAATCAAACTGCTGGAGGAAGAGAATATATTTGTGATGGATGAATCACGGGCTGTTCATCAGGATATCAGGCCGCTTAAAATTATCATTCTCAATCTGATGCCGCTCAAGGTGACTACTGAAACTGACCTGTTGCGGTTGCTGTCGAATTCTCCCCTGCAGATTGAAATTGATTTTATGAAAATCAAGGGGCATACGCCAAAAAATACTTCGGCCGAGCACATGGAAATGTTCTACAGAAACTTTGATGAGCTGAAGGACAAAAAGTATGATGGACTAATCATTACAGGGGCACCTGTTGAAATGTTGCCTTTTGAAGAGGTGACATACTGGAACGAGATGAAGGAAATTCTCGACTGGGCAGAGCACCATGTGTATGCATCAATGTTTATATGCTGGGCTGCCCAGGCCGGATTATATCATTATTACAAAATTCCCAAGTACCCGTTGCCTGAAAAGATGTTCGGGGTATTTGAACATACCCATTCCAATTCGCAACTGCCAATTCTCAGGGGTTTCGACGATGTATTTTACATGCCACATTCCCGTCATACGGAGATACGTGCCGGAGATATTGAAAAAGCAGGAGAGCTGCAGATTATTTCTGCTTCGGCTGAAGCCGGTGTGGCAATTGTCAAAGCAAAAAACGGCAGGCAGCTGTTTATTACGGGGCATTCGGAATATTCGCGCAATACCCTCGATATGGAGTACCGCAGGGATGTGGCGAAGAACCTGCCGATTCATGTGCCGGTTAATTATTATCCGCAGGATGATCCCTCACGCCTGCCCTGTATGCGCTGGCGGTCAACAGCCAATCTTCTGTTTACAAACTGGCTTAATTACTATGTTTATCAGGAAACTCCGTACAATCTTGAGGAAATCAGCTGACAGTATCTTCCTTTTTTCACCTGAAAACTGTAATTTTGGATAAAAATTGAAAAACGATTACAAGATGAAGAAAATTGCAGTTGTTTTGGCTGGAAACGGTGTATACGACGGTTCTGAAATACATGAGGCAACCCTTACATTACTTGCTATTGCACGACAGGGAGGAGCATATCAGTGTTTTGCCCCCGATGTGGAGCAGGCACATGTAATCAACCACCTGACCGGTGAGGAGATGCCCGAGAAACGGAATGTGCTGGTGGAATCTGCCCGCATTGCAAGAGGAAACATCAGGCCGCTTTCACAGTACAATGCTGCCGATTATGATGCCATAATTTTTCCCGGCGGTTTCGGCGCAGCTAAAAACCTTTGTTCCTTTGCCTTCGATGGTGCCGGCTGCAAGGTTCATCCCGAAGTTGAAAAGGCAGTTAGAGCCACTGTGGTTGCCGAAAAGCCTGTGGGTGCACTTTGTATTTCACCTGTGATGATAACCCGGGTTCTGGGCGATGTGCGGGTGACCATAGGAGATGACGAAGGTACTGTCCAGGCAATTGAAACCATGGGTGGGACACATGAGAAGAAGGGCCACGGTGAAATCGTTACCGATGAAAAGTACAAAGTGGTTACAACCCCTTGTTACATGCTCGACGCTACCATCGACCAGATTGCCGACGGTGCTGACAATGTGGTCAGGAAAATTCTTGAACTGGCATAAAATCACAAAGGTGAACTTAATCCCTTATATCGACATTCACACACATCAGGCAGAACCTGGGATTGAAACCGTGCAGGTGCTGAACCTGTACCCCGGCGATCCCATCCCTGTATTTAAGGGCAAGAACTTCTGTTCTGCCGGGATCCACCCATGGAAACTGCAGTCGGAAGAAGAAAACAACAGTATGCTGCAGATGATGGAGGAAGCCTTTGAGCTCGATCATGTCATCTTTGTAGGAGAATGCGGGCTCGACAAAAATATACGGGTTCCTTTTGATGAGCAGCTGAGGGTATTTAAAGCCCAGGTTTATATGGCTGAAGAATATCAGAAACCGCTCATCATCCATTGTGTAAAATCATGGAACGAAATCATTGAGGTGTATAGTGAAAATCCTCCTTCCGTCCCCTGGATCTTTCATGGGTATAACGGCAGCCCTGAGTTGTCAAGTCATCTTAGCGGAGGGAAATTTTTGTTTTCATTTGGGAAACAGCTGCTGAAGGAAAATTCAAAGGCAGCAGAATCATTAAAAGTAGTGCCCCTTCATAAAGTATTTTTCGAAACCGATGACACTGATGTCCCTGTTGAAACAATGTACCGCAGAGCCTCTGAAATTTTAGGTGTGTCTGTTGAGGATTTGAAGGGAACCGTCTGGGAAAATTTCAACAGGATTGAAAATGTAAGTTTTCATGTATAATTGCATTAATTCTTTTCAATATCAATAATCACGATTAACAGAATAAATGGATTGGCTAAACAGGACTGAACTTCTGCTGGGTTCAGAAAAACTTCAACTGCTTAAGCAAACCCACGTCCTGGTTGCCGGGATGGGCGGGGTGGGGGCATATGCTGCCGAAATGCTGTGCAGGGCAGGTATAGGTAAAATGACAATTGTCGACTGCGATGTTGTGGAAATAACCAACCGTAACAGGCAACTGCCTGCATTGATCAGTACCACCGGAATGCTAAAGACCAAAGTTATGGGCGGCAGGTTCCTCGATATTAATCCTGAGCTTGAGCTGACTGTTGTGAATGAATTCCTCAGTGAAGAAAATATTCCGTCGATGCTTGAAGGGCAGCGGTTCGACTTTGTGGTTGATGCCATTGATACCCTTTCGCCAAAAGTGTCGCTCATCAGCAACAGCGTTCAACGGGGTATAAGGGTTGCCAGTTCCATGGGTGCAGGAGGCAGGACAAACCCTTCAAAAGTAGAGGTTGCCGATATCTCCAAATCGCATGGCTGCAACCTTGCCCGGGTGGTAAGGCAAAGGCTTGCCAAGGCCGGAATTACCAAAGGTATCCCGGTAGTGTTTTCTGCTGAACCGGTGAGGCCCGGTGCTATCCGCAGCGAGGAAAGCAAAAATAAAAAATCGGTAGTGGGTACAATATCATGGATGCCTGCAGTATTTGGCTGCTTTCTTGCAGGGGTGGTTGTGAATTTAATGCTCGATGACAACTTTGCAGAAAAAATTTCAAAAGAAAAAGTGTAATATTATCTGGAATGAGTCAAAATATCGCCATTAAAAGTTTGTCAATTATTAATTTAGTTTATCTTTGCATTGTGAATTAATAGATAATTTTGAAGTATTAGAAGTTTAGATTGTCTGGTAATTAGCAAATTGGTCTTTTTTTGTTGAATTTTTTTAAAGGTATTCTGCAGCCGGGCACGATTCTCCTTCCTGTTTTACTCCTCGATTTTTTTGTTTCCTGAAATTTTTTTCGACGCATTTAAATCCGGAATTAAAAACATTATCAGGTTTTAATTCGTACCCTAAAGCGATACCCGTTTTATTAATTTAATTTTTTTTTACAGATGAACATTTATGTAGGTAATCTTCCTTACAATGTTGTTGAAGAAGATTTAAGAGAAATTTTCGAAGAGTATGGCGAAGTGAGTTCAGTTAAAATTATCTCTGATAAATTAACCGGACGCAGTAAAGGTTTTGGCTTTGTTGAAATGGATGTAGACCAGGAAGCCAAAAAAGCCATCGCAGAACTTAACAATGCTGAGCTTAGCGGACGTAACATTAAAGTGAACGAATCACGTCCAAAAGCTAACGACAACCCTCGCGGCGGTGGCGGCGGTAACCGCAGAAGCGGTGGCGGCGGCGGCTTCAACCGTGGTGGCGGCGGCCGTTATTAATCATCTTTCGATGGTTGGCAAAGTAAAATGGTATGATGGTGTCAAAGGTTTCGGATTCATTCATACTGAAAACGGAAATGACATCTTTGTTCATCGTACCGGGATTAAAGATTCTCAATTCGGACTGGAAACCGACCAGTCGGTAAAATTTGAAATCAAGGAAAGCGACCGGGGTCCGGTAGCTTTTAATGTGGAAGTTATCTAACGACATGATAGTGCTTTAAAAAGAGGGTTCTGCTCTGCAGAACCCTCTTTTCATTGGTACCCCAGGCTTGTAGTGCCCCAACCCGAACAATTGTTGCCGGTACGCCGGAACAACATTTTTCGGTTGCCATTCCTGTCAGTCATGCCCATGGTGTTGCCTTACCTGTTTCTGAACAAGGTTGGCGATTCGCCTGCTATTTCCTTAAAAAAGCTGCTGAAATGAAACGGATCGGAGAAGCCAAGTGAGAATGCAATCTCTTTGATGCTCTGGTTCGAAAACTTTAATTCCTGCCGTGCCTTCATGACAAGCTGTTCCTGAATTACCTGTTTGGCTGTGATTCCCATTGTCTGCTTCACTACCTGGTTGAGGTATTTGGGCGTAATGTTCATCATCTTCGCGTAATCCGAAACCTTGTGCTTCAGTGTGAAATTCTTTACAACCAGCTGCTTGAACCTGCTTACTACATCTATTTCATGATGATTCCGGTTCTTGTCGAGATTGAGGTTGCACTTGCTTTCACAGTATACAAATATTGTTTTGACGAGTGAAACAATACCGTTTTCGCGGTTTTCTATTGTTGAACCGGCAAGTTCATCGATCATTCCCGCCAGCGAATGTATCCTTTCACCTACCTTCGGACTTAATATGATTTTTGGTGTGCTGCCATCAGTTGAAAGCATGTCGGCACTGCCTATCATCAGGTTCTCATACTTCAGCCGGCTGAAAAATGAAGGAGACAATTGCAGCACCCATCCTTCGGGCTGCGTTTCAGATATAATGCTGAGTTTGATTCCCGGTGCCACAAATACAATGAGGTTTGAATAAGCCCTGAATCGTTCAACCCCTGTCCGTACACTCTCTACTCCGCATAAAATCCATAAAATCCTGTAAAGATGTTCATAGCCTGTGTCATTATAGGTGTCAAGATGTTGAACACTGACGTCAGAGGCATCTTCATAAATAGGTAAGTGTTGGCTGGTTTTTGTTAATGCTGATTGTTGATGCTTAACGATTTCCATATTTGCCATCTTTAATAATACTAAATAGTATTTAATCCTGTAATGCAAAATACAACAAATCATTCAGATTTACACCGTATTATGAAAAACTGGATATAAAAAATACATGTATGACAGCCACCACAACCGGAGTATACGCGACATAAGTCATCATTTGTATCCACGCAAGGCAAATTAAACATGATGCTTAGAGGCTGGTATAATGATCTGATCATGCTCAAATGGGTTTAATTTCTTACATCACATCAAATTTGAAGATGATATCAAACCCGCTGTCGATTGTTGAGTTGTTGAGTTCAAAAAACAGGAACCTGAAAAGTTCATACTCAAGTTTGACCTCATATTTCTTTGGTGTATGCTCTGTTGTTTCGCCAAATCGCTGTTCATAGCTGACAAACAGGTTGTTTGTAATATATTTTCCAACTACAACAGTTGCTTCATCAAAACCTCCGCCGCTTTTTATTTCGATATAATCCACATCGAGCTTGTTCTGAAGGAAATTCGTCAGCTGCGCCGAAATGAGTGAGGCAGCTGCCTGTTCGGCAAGGCTTCCTACTCCTGCACCTTCAATGTTTTGCTGCTCGTTCATTGTAAGTTCATCCATGCTTTTGCCGAACAGGATATATGAAAGTGCATCACCCTCCTCTATGGCATTGCCATCGAGTTCAAAACTGACTTCAGGTTCTTCTGGAGTGCCTGAAACATTCACCGTCAGCTCCTGCTGAATCTGTTCATTGTTCCTGAAGGTATATGAGGCTATAATGTCCATCTTCAGGTTCATGTCCTCACCTCCTTCAAAATTGATTGTCCCTTCATCAATCACAAATACCCTTCCCAGCAATTCATACTGGCCCCTTACAACCTCCACAATCCCGAAGAGTTCAAAGAATTCCTCATTTTTCATCAAGTCAAGTTCACCTGATATTTCGATGCGCATATCATCATTCTTTATCCAGGTATTGCGGGGGATACGTATCCTCAACTTTCCCTGCAGCTTCTCAAAGTATGCAGTTTCAACTGTATCCTGTTTTACTTCAATAACATCAGTTGTTTGTACCGAATCGTCAGGCATAGTCATTCTTTCTATTTCCTGCATCAGGATAGGCTTTGGCATTTCAACGGTTTCCATACGGCCCATCAGCCTGAAAATTGCCGGCAGGTAGAATTCGGCCTGTGGAATTTTCAAATCACCGCCAAATACCACCATGTCTTTTTCTGCCTTCAGGTTTGCAGTGCCGTCGACCTGCATGTTGAACTGCCTGTGGTCAACCGGGTTGAAGTTGTTAAAGGAAAGCACAACCTGTGACTCGCTGATATTTCCTTCAATAAAATCGGAACCGAAATTCATATGGCCTGTACCCGAAAGATACCCGTCACTGGTTCTGATAAACAGTGTGTCAACCTCAAAACGGTCTCTTTCCACATTCACATTAAGCCGCATGTCTCTGTAGTTGATGCCGTATTCACGCATGGTGATTGAGGCATTCCGGAGTGAAATATGACCATCAGGGTTGGGCGAGGCGGGCGTTCCGTTAATTGCAATATTCCCTTCGATATCGCCTGTAGCCTCAATATTCATGTCGAATGAGTTCAGCATGGCCAGTGAAAAATCCCTGATGAGCAACTCGGCATTCATTGAATCGTTTTCACTGAAGCGGTATCCCATGGTATCGAGGTTTATTTCAAGCGGCATGGCGGCAGTCAGTTCAAGCCTGCCGCTGTCGGCAGGAATCACCCGTGCCGCCACGTGCATCATGTTGTTGCTGAAATCCATTGTCCCGCTGAAATCCCTGAACCGGTAGTCATTGAATTCGGCTCCGTCAAGGCTGAAATTCCCTTCCATCTGTAAGTCCTCTGATGTTCCCGACAGCCTGAGGGCCAGATTGGCAAGGCCGCTCCCGTTAAAGTCAATCCCGAATGTCTCGCTCAGCTGCCTGATATTGATATTTCCCGCCTCAAGGGTAAAATCTTCATTTCCTTTCCGGCTGATTTGCCCCTGCAGTGAAATGAACTGTGCTGAATCGGAAGGCCCTGATGCCAGCCTGAAGTTGTCGATAAAATAATTGATTGAATCGAATTCTGCATAAGCAGGAGGCTCCATAAGCTGTAATTCCTGGTTTTTGTACCTGACGAGCCAGTGGGGTATGGTTATCCTGATTCTTTCGCCCGGTACCACCCCTGCATGCAGGCTTGTATAAATTTCGTTGTTGATAAGCTGGGTCTGGATAAAAACTGAATCAAGGCTTCCTTCAAGTGTCAGTGCTGCTGAATCAAGTACAAATTCGCCCATGGTAATGTTCCGGGTCATGATTTCGGTACGGAACAGCGTGTCGGTTGTAGTCAGGAGCCCGTTTGCCAGCATATGTATTTCTTCAACAGTAATTGTATCGTATCGTGTACTGTCGAGCGAAAGCCTTGCTTCCAGCTGAAGCGAATCGGGGTTGCCTGTTACATGCGCCTGTAAGCGGCCGCTTGTACTTAAGTCTGATACAGGAATGAAATCGGCAAATTCCTGCAACCCGTCAAACACGATGTCGAGCATCAGATCGGAGTTTGACCTGAGGCTGTAGTTTCCCCTGGCCTCAGCAGTCACTGTTTCGGTCCGGAACCACAGGGAATCAATCAGTACGTTTTCATTGCTGTAACTGATGCGTGCCAGCAGGGTATCGATTGACATCTGCTGTATCTGAGAGGGCGACATGATGATTTCAGCATTTGCCGAAATCTTTTCCGGTTCAAATTCACGGCCTGTAACAAATGCCTGCAGATTGATATCGGATGAAAGGGTGTCATTCCCCATGAGCATTCCGACATCCAGGTTTTGAATCCACATGTTCACTGAATAAACAGGAACATCCAATAACCCCCTAATACGGGGCTCCAGCCTGAAGCTGCCAAACCCCCCTCTTCCGGTTAACAATCCCGAGAGATTGCCACCCGTATACCGCATATTCATGTCAATGCGGCTAAAGTGCTGTTCTTCGAGGGTGAATTCTCTCAAACCGGCAACAACATGAACATTTGCATCAGCAGGGTCAATCCCTTCTCCTTTTGCCGAGAGGTTGCCGTTGAGCAGGTAATCAAGTTCAGGGTTCCCCGACCAGTGTGCGGGATTGATATTCCGCAGCATCGCTTCAATATTGTAGGCAAGCCGTACAGTTGAATCGCCTGCGACAAATTCGTACAGGTTTGGTGAAGCTAGCCGGGCCACCAGTGCCTGGTTACCCGAAGTAACTTCTGCATCCATATATACCGAATCCTGCACAAGTATGGCATCGATGGTAATCACCGGACGTGCATCCATTGTGAAACCCTGCAGGTAATATTCAAACTCACCTGGCTGAATTGCTCCTGTCCTGAAGCTTGCCCGGCCCTGTCTTTGTTCTCCCGCATCATAGGTTGAATTTCCCTCTATCCGGTTCTGGGCAGTTTCAAGCACAAAATCATTCAGTTCATACTGGTTATCATGTTCCCTGAGATGAAATGTCAGCGAGCGTAAAAGAAGGTCGGGATCAACTGTGCGGAATGTAAACTCCTGCAGTGCCAGCAGCTTTTCATCGTCGGTCCAGTTGAGTGACAGTTGAGTGTTCAGGCCGGCAATCCGGCCCGGAATAACAGTATCGGGCGAATGAATGATAACCAGACCATTTTTGATGATAAACTCCTCCACCCTGATATTCATGTCACCCGTGGAAGTTGTATCGGGTTCATCGGAAGGTTCAGTCAGTTGCTGTACATTCCACACCGAATCATTGATTTGTTCGAGGAAGATGTAGGGGTTTTCAATCACAGCCGACTGTACATCCACAAGGCCCCTGAACAGCGAAGGCAGATTGTAATTCAGTGCAAGGGCACCGATATGTGCGATTGTATCGCCTTCTGATGTAAGCAGCACATTTTCAAGCCTGAGGTTGGTGAAAAAATTGCCATCGATTCTGCCGATTGTCACATCGCCATTTATAAATTCAGAAGCCTGCCTGCCGGCAAATGATGCAAGCCGGTTTTTTACAGGCCTTGTCTGAATCAGCAGGGCAGCCAATACAACAACAAGGAGGACGAACAGGATGATTCCTCCCGGGATGCCAAAGCTATATTTTATCCATTTCTTCAAATCAGTAAACGTTGTGTTAAAATGCCTGTCCAACACTTATGAAAAACTGGGGGCTTGTTTTCTCGTTCCAGACCGGGAATCCCACATCGAAACGGACCGGTCCGATGGGGGTCTCAATCCTCAACCCTGTACCCACTGCATAGCCCAGGTTGTCGAGCTCATAATGGTATGGCCTTTCCCATACATTTCCCCCTTCAAAGAAACCAACGAGACTTAACCTCCAGAATAACGGGTATCGCAATTCGATGTTCCCTTCAAAAATACTCTTACCGCCAAGAGGCGTGCCAGTTTCTCTTTTTGGTCCAAGCTGTGCACGGCTCCATCCGCGTATTGACTGGCTGCCTCCCGAATAGAACCTGTCTTCAACGGGGATGAACCCGCTTTCATCCGATGAATGGATTCCTCCGGCCATCAGACGCCAGGCAAGAATGAAATCCCATATTTCATGGTACACCCTGATGTCGCCCCACAGCTGGGTGTAGCTGAAATCTCCCCCAAGCACATAGCCGTTTATTCTGAACCCGGCAGAGACATTAATGCCCCTGTTGGGCGAAAACTGCGGGGTTGAGTTATTGTATTGTGAAAATATCAGAAACCCCGACTTTTTGTAAGGGAACCTGTCGCTTTCCCAGTCTTCAAATTCTTCATCGCCTTCTTCAACAGCCTGTTCCGAACTTTCATAATAATAGGTAACATTGGTATCCATCCACCTGTTGATGTCATAAAGGAACGGGACCCTGATTCCATACGAGCGGGTATTGTACCCCGGTTCCGAAACCCGCATAATAAAAGGTTCCAGTGCAATTGAAGTATTCATCCCGATGAACTGTGGCTGTATCCATCTCAGACGTGCCGAGTATGGTTCAAGTGCTGAATGGCGCAGCCGCAGGTTAATTCTGCGGGCGCCTCCGAGAAAACCGCGGTAGGTCAGGTCAAGAAATGTCCTGAACTTCTCTTCTGTACCATAGCCTGCACCATACCGTGCACTAACCCTGGGAGCTTCCCTGACATTGATGCGCACCGCAATGATGCTGTCTCTCATTTCAGGATCACGCTCCGGTAAAACCGACACAACCGAGAACAGCTGCAGTTTGTAAATGGCCTGCCGGGTCCGGTTCAGGAGATAACTGTTATATAGGTTGCCTTCCGTGTATTTTAACTGCCGTTTAATGAATTCTTCCTTCACATGGTTGTTCCCGGTAACCGTTGTTTCTCCAAAATAGGCAAGCGGCCCTGGGTCGGTGTAAAAGTGAATATTTGTCCTTAATTCTGATGGGTCCAAACCGAGTTTGAAATTTGTACGTGAATAGGCATACCCGAAAGCCCGGTAAGCATCATCGAGTAACATTACATCATCGCGTATGCCTCCATCCCTGAAACGTTCACCTTCTTCCAGTTCAGGCCTGCGGTTCATTCTCCTGAAAATCGAATCCAGATTTACATGGCCTGCTGTTGCCGGGACCAAAACATCGATTGTGTCGATAATCACAGGGTCTCCTTCCTCTATCTGGATATAAATGTTGAGCTTTTCGCGCCTGTCGTTCACCTGCAATCTCAAAACAGAAGCTTTTGCATTAATGAAGCCTTCACTCTGGTAAATGCGCACAAGCCGCTCCATATCCAGGTCAACCAGTTCACTGTTGTACAGGAATGGCTCCTGGTTTAAAACCACCTTTTCGAAATATGAAACTTCTCTCATGGCCATTCTCTCCAGCAGAAAATCACTGCTGAGGGTGTTGTTTCCCCTGAAACGGATATTCCTGATTTCATAATTCTCCTGGGCTGACGCCTTGAAGAGTGTTGCTCCCAACAGGATATATATGATTATTATTATGTAACTCGGCTTTTGCATAGATTATAACCCGGCCATGAAATACTTGCCTCTACATCTAAAAACTTTGATAACATAAAAGGTTCACGTTTAAAGTTAATGAATTTTCCGGTTGCTTTTTTACCTGCCGCTTTACATGATGGTTTACGTAGAGAATATTCTACAGTTTCTACATCATTGGGGAAAAACAACTTACAGGCAATAATGTTATAAATATTTATAGCTGACCGGAACCCTGTTCAAAGAATTGGCACAGTTATTTCTCAAACCGGGAAAGCCCATAAAGACACAAGTGCAACAGATGAAAAAAAAGAAAGTAAAAACCATTTTTGTCGATCTTTACAGAATCTTTAAGAAGTCGTTCGCAAACTTCGGCTCAAACCGTCCTGTACAAATGGCAGGGACTACCGCTTATTTTGCAATTTTTTCACTCGCACCTGTCCTTATTATCATTATCTCGGTTCTTGGGATCATCACAGGCAAGCCCAGCATCAGGGAAAGGATTTTTGAAGAAATAGAAATGTTGCTGGGCAGCGACAGCACTAAATTCCTGCAGGAAGCAATCGGCAATTACCAGGTCATTGAAAACAGCACAATAGGGACAATCATCGGGATCATCATATTTGTTGTTTCAGCAACAACCCTCTTCAGTGAATTGCAGAATTCAATTAACTTTATCTGGAGGGTGAAGGTAAAATCAAGTTTCAGAATCAGTGTCCTGAACCTGCTGCGAACCCGCCTTTTTTCATTTATCGTCATCCTGGGGTTAGGCCTGCTATTTCTTATCTCCATCATCATCGATGCATCGATTAATATCCTGCGGAATTTCCTGATGTCGCAGTTCAGTCCCGATTTTGTTATCCTTGCCGAGTCAATCAACCTGGTCATTTCACTTGGGGTGGTTGCCATGGGGACAGCATTTATATACAGGTACCTGCCCGATGTGCATGTTGAATGGAGTGCGGCCTGGTTTGGAGCTGCATTCACTTCGGTGTTCTTTGCCATTGGAAGGCTGCTCATAGGAATGGCTATCACCAATAGCGGAATGGGAATCGTATATGGTGCGGCAGGTTCATTTATAGTGATCCTTATCTGGATCTACTTTGTTTCATTGATCTTTTATTTCGGGGTTGAACTTACACACCAGTATTCACTACACTTCGGGCACCAGAATATGCCGCGCAGTTATGCGGGTTCATTTGAGATACATTCGGTTGAATAACGATTTGCTGCAATAAAAAAATCCGGCAAATCACCTTTTCACATGAATACATGTGCAGGGATTTCCGGATTTGTCGGGGGCCCGATAAGTTGATTCCAACTCAGAACCGGCCTCTGATCAGCGTAAGTAATATTGAAATAACTGCCAGTATCAGCAGGATGTGTATCAATCCACCTACGGTATAAACAAAAAATCCAAGCAGCCATCCGATGATAAGGATGACCGCAATGATATACAGGATAGTTCTCATAACGACCTGATGTCTTTTACTATTTCATCACGGGTTTTACCTGTTTTGTCCTGGATCCGGCCAATCAGTTCATCTTCCTTGCCTTCAGTATAAGCAAGATCATCATCGGTAAGATTGCCATACTTTTGTTTAATCTTTCCTTTTAGAATGTTCCAATTTCCTTTAATTTCCAATTTGTCCATCGCTTAAATTTTTTAATTAAATAATATTGTAAAAATTGTGTGTTGAAGAAGAATTTAAACCTTCCTTCTCACCTTGATATCATTAAAAATTGTGCCGTCTTTTCCTGTTGGCAGGCTAAATCCATGAAACTCAGCTGCTGCTGACAGAAGGGTGTCACCATCCATGAATTGTCAATGTGCTGTGGTTACCCACTTTTGTTCTTAAAATACACATCATGTGGAATCCGTTTGCCCGTTAAAAATAAGGTCGCGGATGATGACTGGCTCAAATCATAAAAAAACATAATACCTGTTGATTTTTTCCTCAGTTTTCGTAGATAGTCCTCATAGAAAATGAACCCCTGAAAAATGGCATTTTCAATGATTTTTAAAAAAATGTCATTGTAGTGTACTGAAAATCAATTATTTGAAAATACCGGTATAATTGGGCGATTTTTGGCATTGTATTTTCAAAAAGGAATGACAGAATGTTTAACTTTTAAATATAATTAAGATGAAAACAAAAAGAAGCATCACTTTTACAATAGTGGCAATGGTGATATCAGCGTTTTTTATTTCCTGCCAGCAGGGAAGTAACATTGAGAACAGGATTGAAAGTACAGTTTCAGATTTGAGAGATAACCTGAATGACATTTCTGAAGACGATTCGAACTTCATTACACAGCTGCGGGATGAGCTCGAAGATTTTGAAAGCGATATGAATGATATCAGGGAAGATATCAATGAAAACAATGAACAGATAAGTATGGCATCCCGCCAGGCAATTGATGATCTTCAGGCTGAAGCACGTTCACTCAGGATGAAGCTTGACAGCCGCGCCGGACATGCCGGAACCGACCGCAGGGACAATACCGGTATTGTTGGTGATGATAACCGTATGACCCAGGAACGGGATGCAGTGAGCGGCGACCGTACTGCCCAGATGCAGAGGGATACAACAATAAGGGATACCACAAACAATGGTGACGGATTGTTCGGTCAGGACAATGATGGACCAGGTATCATGCAGGTTGACCAGGAACTGAGGGCTGAGTTTAACAACTTCAGGCAGAATGTAAACCAGTGGGTCGACAGGCTTTCAGCCGATACAAGAAATAACAGAGGCAACAATTAGTTATTGGTTATAGTTTAGTTTTTGTAGGTTTGGTTTTAATTAACATTTACAGGCGGGCTGTTGAGCCCGCCTGTTCTTGTATATATACTACCGGGCTTAGAATTATACATGTCATCACCATACCAACGCCATACATGGGCCGTATTAAATTCAATTCCACACGGCCATGATAGGGGGTAGGTTTAGCCATGAACGCATTATTGTATACTGATTAATACAGGTGAAGACCTGATTTAATTGCTGCGCATTATGCGCATGGCATTAAAAACAGCAAGAAGTGCTACTCCCATATCGCCGAAAACTGCCTCCCACATGGTGGCTATTCCTGCAATGCCCAATATGATGAATATTAGTTTCACGCCCAGAGCAAAAAATATGTTCTGCCACACAATCATGCGTGTTTTTTTTGCAATAGTGATCGCCGTGGCTACAGCTGAAGGCGAATCAGTCATCAGCACCACATCGGCAGTTTCAATTGCAGCATCAGCACCAAGTGCACCCATGGCAATGCCAACATCGGCGCGTGCCAGAACAGGGGCATCATTGATGCCATCTCCTGCAAAGGCTACCTTTCCGCGCCTGTTTTCCGCCATCAGTTGTTCAATCATGGTTACTTTATCTTCGGGCATCAGTTCAGCATAACACCTGTCAACTTTAAGCAATTTAGCTGTTGCTTCTGCTGCTGACCGGTTATCACCTGTAAGGATGACAGTGGCTATGTTTTTATCCTTTAATTTTTTAACAGCTCCGGCTGCATCGGGTTTTATTGAATCATTAATGACGATATATCCTGCAAACGCACTGCCGACTGCTACATAAACAAGGGTTCCGCCGTGAGCCTCTACCTGAGGGTGGATAATATTTTCATTCTTCAGCAGCTTGTCATTACCGGCAAGGATGGTTTTCCCTTCGAATGATGTTTTTACTCCCTGGCCCGGAATCTCTTCAGTATTTCCCGAAAGCTGCCCCACCTCTGCCCCTGATGCTGCTTCAATTATTGAGCGGGCTATCGGGTGGTTTGACTGCGACTCGGCAATGGCAGCAAAACGAAGTAACGTATCCCGGCTGAATCCTTCCGAAGGGACCACATCCGTTACCTTAAATTCACCTCGTGTAAGCGTGCCTGTTTTGTCGAAAACAACAGTCCTTACTTTTGTTAACGCATCAAGATAATTTGAACCTTTTACAAGAATACCCTTACGCGAGGCTGCCCCAATGCCTCCGAAATATCCAAGGGGAATGCTGATGACAAGTGCACAGGGGCATGAAACAACAAGCACCACCAGGGCACGGTAAATCCAGTCGCTGAATGTGTGGCCGCTCAGCAGCAGGGGAGGGAGGAGGGCGATGAGAAGGGCGGCAAGTACAACAGCAGGTGTATAGTAACGCGCAAATGTTGTAATAAACTTTTCGGTTTCTGCTTTTCTTGCCGAAGCATTTTCAACCAGTTCCAGGATACGTGATATGGAGGAATCGGCAAATGTTTTGGTTATAGTGACATTCAGCACGCCGGTTCCGTTAATCATGCCCGACATGACATCATCACCTGGTTTCACCCTGTACGGGACACTTTCGCCGGTTAGGGCAGAGGCATCAACAAATGATTCACCTGCAGTGATTAAACCATCAAGCGGTATTTTTTCACCCGGCTTTACCACAATCAAATCACCCGGATTCACAATTTCGGGCGCAACTTTTTTTACCTCCCCATTGATGACAAGGCCGGCAAAATCAGGTTTCAGTTCAAGCAGTGCCTTTACCGATCTGCGGGAGCGGTTTACTGAAAGGTCCTGGAAGAATTCACCGGTTACATAAAACAGCATCACTGCCACAGCTTCGGGCATTTCACCAATGGCAATGGCACCCAGTGTAGCAATTGTCATCAGGAAATATTCGCTGAATACCTGTCCGCTGATGATGTTTTTTACAGCAAGCGCAATTACTTTCCAGCCCACAATGATGTAGGCAGTGAGAAAAATCAGCATGAAGCCAATATCATAAGGCTCTTTTCCTGCAAACAGACCGGTGAGTAAAAGAACCAGACCTGCCAGTGCCTGCAGTATTGTGTTTTTGTTTTCAATGATTTCACCGGCAGTTATCAGGGTCGTATTACCGGCTGTGTCTTCCAGTTCGGCATCAGGCTCAATTTCCCTGATTTTCAGTCTTACCTGCTCCAGGTTCCCCCCGTCAAGGGTCATTGATGATGTGGCGAAATTCACCGATACAAATTTTACTTCGTCCAGTTTCCTGATGCCTTCTTCAATGCGCATGGCACAGGATGCACAGTCAAGGTTTTTTATCCTGTATTTTTTCATATGAGACCCTCCCTCCCGTGAAAAACAGACCCTGGGGTTGTTTGTTCATGATAGCGGTCCTGCAGTGTTTTTATTATTATAAATCAGGATATGAGTTGCCTGGCTGTTGTTCCCCCTTTTCCTGATGTCAGATAACAGGTGTCAAAATTAAATTTTATTTCAGCATCATAAAATCGGGGCTTTATCTTTTGCTGTTAACATTCAAATTGCCAAATTTACAGAAGCTATTTTTACATTTCTGCTGAATCAAAAATCAATGTTATGGAAACACTGTACATCACATTGCTTCAGTCCGATATCGTATGGGAGCAGCCGGATGCCAATCTTAAGAATTACGATAAACTTCTGGCAGGGGTAGGGCACACCGACCTGGTTGTGCTTCCTGAAATGTTTACTACGGGTTTTACTATGCACCCGTTGAAGATGAAGGAAACTATGGAGGGCAGGTCAGTTCAGTGGATGAAGCAGGTTGCCTCAAAGAAAAGTACTGCTGTAACAGGGACACTGATTATTGAAGAGGATGGAAATTTTTACAACAGGTGCCTGTGGGTTTTTCCAAACGGGAGTATCAGGCATTACGACAAGCGCCACCTGTTTACAATGGCGGGCGAACATCTGCACTATCAGGCTGGCTCTGAAAGGCTCGTTGTTGAGCATATGGGATGGCGGTTCTGCCCGCTTATCTGCTATGATCTGAGGTTTCCGGTCTGGAGCCGCAACACCGATAACTACGATGTACTGATATATATGACGAACTGGCCCGCGGCAAGGCATCATGTATGGAAAAGCCTGCTTGTGGCCAGGGCTATAGAAAATCAGGCCTACTGCGTGGGCGTGAACAGGGTGGGGACTGATGCTTCAGAGAAGCAGTACAGGGGTGATTCGGCACTTATCGATCCAAAGGGCTTTGCCACTTACCTGGGGCATAATGAAAAAGCGGAGACTTTCAAAATTACGTATTCTGATTTGCACCGCTTCAGGAAGACATTCCCGGTGCTCAGCGATATGGATAATTTTACAATAACCCCCAGTCAAGGCAGGGAGGTGTCATTGCCCGGTGAGTGAATTACCTTGTGGAAAGTTTCTTTTTTGCCTGATATTGTTTAATATTGACAGAAGAAACTGAAACTCAATAAAACTATGGGAACCGCTGTATCCGGCAATCAAATTTGTGCAGGAGCATGCCTGTTAATATCATTAAAAGGATTGCTTGTCCTGTGTTTAGCGATGAGCCTTTCATGCAGAGAGACAACCACACAGGAATCCGCCTCCTTCTACTCCATTCCTTTTGCCGAAATCCTGAAAAACAAACGGGAAGTTAAACTGTCAGAATTTGCAACTGATCTTGAGATCATACAACTTGAAAACACTCATAAAGCATTGCTCGGGACATTCGAAGATATTGAAATCACCAATGACTATATTTTTATAATGTGCTGGACTCAACCCATTCTGCAATTTTCACGTACAGGCAATTTTGTTCGACAAATTGGAGCAATTGGAAAGGGACCAAAGGAATATACCTGGTGCCTTAAAATGTCAATCGACGAAAAGAACGAAAGAGTTTATATTCATACTGTCGATTTGAGCATAATGGTTTATAATTTCGAGGGAGAATACGTTAAAACAATTAAACATCCGGCCCTTGGAAGTATGATGAATTTTTGGATCTGGGGCAGAGATAGCATGCTGGTAAGTTATTTCGAGCCTGTTTTTGGAAACGAACGCTTTGTATTTATTGAACACAATGAACAGGGAGATACCCTGCAGGGAGTTCCAAACTATGTTATTTTCGATAAAAATGAGCAGGCCGATCCATTTCATATGTCAATTTTTGAAGGCCAGAATTTTTATTACCGTTTTGAGAACACCCTCCATTTAAAAGGCTGCTACAACGACACAGTTTATACCTATGATGAAAGCAACAGAATTGTTCCTAAATTCTTTATCGATCTTGGTAAACATAAACTTCCTGAAGATTTAATATATCAACGAAAGTGGGACCGTCCATTGCCTGCAGACCTATGTTGGACAGGGGTGCACGAAACGTCAGATTACGTTTTTATTCCTTATGGTTATCATTTCGATCAAAGTAACCCTGAATCAGAAAGAGAGGAAAAAGGATTGGTGTTGTATAACAAAAAAACAAAAGAAGGTTTAGCTGTTGAAGAAGACCGTGCAGGTGGCTTTATTGATGATATTACCGGTGGCCCCGAATTCAGGCCGGTAATGATGAAGGACAATACAGCAGTCATGTTGGTCTCTGCACTCGATATGAAGCAGTACCTCAATTCTGATAACTTCAAAAAGCAGGAGGTTAAATTTCCAGCAGAAAAAGACAAGTTGAATCAAATCCAGAAAACATTGAAAGAGGACGACAACCATTTTCTGGTAATGGTAAGTATGAAAAATTAAAACCTAAACATGAAAAAAGAAATTACAACTTTAGTAATCATTCTGTTTATTACGGCAGGAATAGCAGGATGCACCCATTCTGAATCACAGGATGCTCTGATCACAATTGACGTAACGGCAAGCTATCCTGAGAAGGAGCTGATCCTTCAGGATTTTTTGGATGTTGAATACATCCCGTTGGAAACAATTGATGAATTTATTACCCAGGGTGTTGTTATGGCAATAGGCAATAAATTCATATTGGTAAAAAACCGGAGCCACGATGGGAATCTATTTGTTTTTGACAGAAATACCGGTAAAGCATTAAGAAAGATAAACCGGTTGGGAAAGGGTCCCGAAGAATATACTCATATAACTCATATTGTTTTGGAAGAGGAGAATAATGAAATATTTATCAATTCTATGACAACAAAAAAGATATTGGTGTATGACTTATCCGGTACCTTCAAACGAAGTTTTAACCATACAGAAGGCGCCAGGTATACTAATGTATGCAATTATGATAAGGATAATCTGATTTGCTACAATGAGTTGGTAACATACAAAGATGGGGAGAACAGAGGGAGCGAATCATTCCATTTGATCGTATCGAAACAAGATGGGAGTATTACCCGGGATATTTTTATCCCTTTTGATATCATTAAGGCACCGCTTATAGAAGAAGGGGGAGGAACTGTTGTAACATCCGTTCCGCCAATAATTCCTTATCATGACAATTGGCTGCTTGTTGAAACATCCTCTGATACTGTTTACAGTTATATTTCCAAAGAAAATAAATTAACTCCATTTTTGGTAAAAACTTCCACAGCAAATCCTGAAATACTTCTTACGATGGGTACGGTTACTGAAAAGTATTATTTCTTAACAACCATGAAAAAAGTATTCGACTTTTCAACAGGGAGAGGATTTCCAATTACTGAATTAATGTACGACAGGCAGGAGAACACTGTATTCAAATCTGCTGTGTTGAATAATGATTATTTAAGAAAACAAAAAGTGGAAATGAATTCGAACCCGGTAAATAAAGAAATTGCCGCATTTCAAACCATAGATGCCTACCGGCTTGTTGAAGCCTATAAAAAGGACGAATTGAAGGGCAAGCTGAAAGAAATTGCATCTGAAATGAATGATGGTTCCAATCCTGTGATTATGGTGATGAAGTATAAGAAATAAATTAACTAAAGCAATCCGACTTAAGAATAGCCTCGGGATGATCCATCCATCCTTCAACTGACAGATAAAGTCTCCCCGACATAACCATAAATAGCTATTGTATTGGAACTCTGTAATAAAAATTATTTATCTTTGGATAAAGAAACAGGTGTTGTGTTCAAAAAACATAAAAACCAAGAATACAAAAAATAAAAATGGAGCATGGAGAAATCATAAACAGAATCAGATCTGGAATCAGGAATAAGGATCCCCGTGCCGAAATCTTTTTATACGGTTCCCGTGCCCGTGGAGACAATCGCCCCGATTCGGATTGGGATATTCTTGTTATCACCCCCAAAGAAAATATTACTTTCGAATATGAATCAGAATTAAGGGACCCAATATTCGATATCGAACTTGAAACCGGACAAATCATTTCGCTAATTGTATATACCAGAACCGACTGGACTAAGAAGATGATGTTTTCTTCTTTATTTTCAAACGTAAAAAAAGAAGGCATTAAAATATAATACATTGAAAAGTGAACACATAATTTACAGACTAAAGCGAGCCAGAGAGACCTACATCGATGCTGATTATCTGTTTCAAAGGGGCAGTACAAATTCAAGTGTAAACCGGCTTTATTATGCAGCATTTTATGCAACCATAGCCTTGTTCCTTCATCATAATATCGAAGTTAAATCGCATAAGAGCGTCAGGCAGAAGTTAGGAAAAGATTTTGTTCTTAAAGGCCTGATAAGTATAGAACAAGCAAAAGTCTTTAGTATCCTGTCGGATTACAGACATAAGGGAGACTATGATGATTTGGTGAATTTGATAAAGATGTAATTAAAAACCTGTTCAAACCCGTACAGGATTATATTGGCAGAATTGAAGAATTAATAAAATAACTTTCTGGTTTTATGCAGAATCTTCAATCCTTGCTTAAATATCTGTATTACCCGCTATACTATAGGAAACTAAAACAAATTATAGGCAAGGCAAAATTTACCATAGGATCAACCAATACGGCCGTTAAATAAGTTAACCTTCAAGAACTCGATACGTGGTAATCATGGAAACCTAAGATGAATTAATGAATCATAAAAACCTCGTCAACAATAACAACAAATTGGAACGTAGTGGAAATTCCGCTTCAGCGGGACATACAAACAAATAGGTTTTTCGAAATGTCAGTTTTTTTAAACATGTTGTACAACATACCCCCCCTCAAGTTATATAAAATTTTTTACTTAAGTTTGGTATAACTAATAATTATTTCAAACTATGCATCATCCAAACGTTGTTAAATTAAACCTGCAACTTCCGTACATAAATCAATAATCTGGGACTGATGCCACTGCCACCATCATAAAAATTCTAATAAGACCACTTATGAAAATATGCAAAAACAGGGAACTTTAACATGCTGGGCATCAGCGAAGCGGCCGAAAATATCGGATTCCGCACAAAAGGCTTTCGCCTTACGTGGGAAGAGTTAAGGGATGAGGTACCTTTGCCTTGCATCGTACACTGGAAACAACGGCATTTTGTGGTGGTGTATGCCATTAAGAACACCAGGTCTCCTTTCTCTCTTTTGCCTGGAAAAAAGGCTGAGAGTGGGGCTCTTGTACATATCGCGGATCCTGCCCAGGGGTTACTCGCCTACACCAAAGATGAATTCCTGAACTGCTGGCTGAGTACAAAAACTAAAGGACAAAATGAAGGAGCTGTCCTGCTGCTGGAACCTACCCCAGCCTTTTACAAACATGAGGACGAGGAAAAAGGGAAGTTGAAACTTACATATCTGCTGGGGTACCTGCGCCCCTACCGGAAGTTTATTATTCAACTGGGACTTGGCATGCTTACCGGCAGTATCATCACCATGCTTTTTCCGTTCCTGACCCAGGCAGTTGTTGATTATGGTATTTCCAATAACGATCTGGCATTCATTTCCATGGTGCTGGTTGCCCAGATGGTGCTTACCTTCGGGCAAACAGCCAATGGCCTTATCCGTAGCTGGATCATGCTGCACGTTACCACCCGCATCAGCATCTCGCTGATTACCGATTTCCTGATGAAACTGATGAAGCTGCCTATTGCTTTTTTCGATACCAAAATGGTTGGTGATGTGATGCAGCGTATACAGGACCATAACCGGATACAGTCGTTCCTAACCCAGTCGCTAATCGATATTGTTTTCGCTGTTTTTACCCTTGTTATCTACACCTTTATTATGGCTACTTATCACGTGGGGATACTGGGCATTTTTTTCATTGGCAGCCTTTTATATATCGGATGGGTGCTCTTGTTCCTGAAACGCAGAAGGGAAATTGATTACAAGCGATTCCAGCAATCGTCGGCCGATAAAAACAGCATCATGCAACTGGTAAACGGCATGCAGGAGATAAAGCTCAATGCCTGCGAAAAACAGAAACGGTGGGAGTGGGAAAGCATCCAGGCCAGGCTTTACCGGGTAAGCATAAAAGGGCTTGCCCTGAACCAGAACCAGCAGATTGGTGCCACCTTCATCAACCAGGCAAAGGACCTGTTTATATCGTTCCTTTCAGCAAAAGCAGTTGTAGCCGGCGACATGACCCTGGGGATGATGATGGCCGTACAGTACATCATCGGTCAGCTTAATGCGCCTATACAGCAGTTCATTTCATTTACCCAGCAGGCACAGGACGCTAAAATAAGCATGGAACGATTGGGTGAAATTCACAACCGGGATGATGAAGAGAAGCCGGAAGCGGGCAAGATCAGGGAAATACCACCAGGCGCTGATATTGAACTGAAGAATGTAATGTTTCAGTATGAAGGGCCACATTCTGAAAAGGTATTGCAAAACATCACCATGCAAATCCCTGCCAATAAAGTTACCGCCATAGTAGGTACCAGCGGAAGCGGTAAAACCACTTTAATAAAACTGCTGCTTGGCTTTTATGAACCCGTGAAAGGAATAATACTGCTTGGCGGCACTGAGCTTAAAAGGTACAGTGAATCATTATGGCGGAAACAATGTGGGGTGGTGATGCAGGAAGGTTTTATTTTTTTCGATACCATTGCCAATAACATTGGGGTAGCAGACGACTATCCGGATAACGATAAATTGGAACAGGCGGTACAAACCGCCAACATCAGCGACTTGATTGACCGGCTGCCTTTGCGGTACAATACCATAATCGGCAGCCAGGGGCATGGAATAAGCACCGGCCAGAAACAGCGAATATTGATAGCCCGTGCAGTATATAAAAATCCTGGTTACATCTTTTTCGATGAAGCCACCAATGCTCTCGACACAAAAAACGAGCGGGTGATCATGGATAATCTCGATCGTTTTTTCAAAGGCCGTACCGTGGTGGTGGTTGCGCACCGGTTAAGCACGGTACGCAAAGCCGACCAGATTGTGGTACTGGAAAAAGGTAAAATAGTTGAAAAAGGCACCCACGGTGAACTGGTCGCAACAGGCGGTGCTTATTTTAACCTTGTTAAAGACCAGTTGGAACTGGAAGCAATGGCATAACAGAATATATTTTAAATGAGATATAAAATATAATTATTAACAGTGGAAGAAGGGCAGGAAGCTCATTACCCTTGCCGGTACCGCTTCCTGCCTGCCCGGCCTGGACGGAACGGGCCCAGACTCCTTCTAAAACATAGAAAGGAGGTGTTCAGGCCTGCCTGCCTGCCGGCAGGCAAAGATAAAATAAATCCGCAAAGGCTGCTTGCCTAAATAAAGCGAGGTTAACCAGAAAGGCACAGAGAGGTACAGGATATTGCAAAATAGTAATTAATTAAAATTGGAAAAAATGAAGACATTACAAAAATTAAAGGTCAAGGCCGAAAAAGTAATAAGAAGTGAAGAGTTAATTCTTTTAAAAGGAGGGTATGCCTATTGTTGGTGCGATGTTATTTTGAATGATGAAAATCAAACATACATTCCATATTTTTTTGTAGGATATTCTGGGGTAGGTAGTTGTATTGAATCACAACAACAATTGTATACTTATTATCCTGAATTTGTAACTATATATTGTTCAGATAGACCATAAAACCAAATTTCCTCCGAAAATTAAAAACTTTCGGAGGGTTTAGTTGAAATTCAAAAAGAAAAATGGACCAGAAAATTTTCTATATTGTATCAATGGTATTATGGTTATGTGGTTGTATATCAAATAATAATAGTACAGAAACTATAACTATTGAAGTTGAAAAAAACTTAAATAATTTTGATACTTTAAGTCTCACTAGAATCGCGGAAGAAATTAAATATATTCCATTGGAAACAAATAAACAAACTCTTGTTTCAAATATAACAACAGTTGATGTAAGCGATAATACAATTTTAATTCAAACTAATAATGAGGTACTGCTATTTAATATCACAGGTAAATTCTTAAATAAAATTAGTAGAAGGGGAAATGGGCCTTTGGAATATAATTTGGCAGGTCATTCTGTTATTTTTAACGAATCAGTATTAATTCCAAACGTTGTTGGAAAAAATGAAATAAAAGTTTTTAATTTTCAAAACGAACTTTTAACATCTATTCCATTTCCAGATAATTACTTAAGTGCTTCGTACAAAAACTGGTATATCCTTCCCGAATCAGACCTTCTCGTTCAGGTTCCCAATATAAGTGGAAAAGAGAAATTCAGAATAATAAAATTAA
>OBJA01000353.1_pt1 | contig 41958 bp, 38 predicted proteins | sample 1519751 | NCBI WGS metagenome assembly OBJA01 (sample SAMEA3881238, study PRJEB22517) | soil metagenome | biome: lake sediment; feature: soda lake sediment; material: sediment, water from around vicinity | place: India | collected 2013-12-23 | depth 3 m
GTTTGTCTGATAACAAACCAACTTTGAATCTGACCAGGGTCAACAGCCTGGCTAAGGCTTAAGGGGCTTATCCCGAACTCAGGTTATTTCAGGTAGCCAGTGAGGCATCCCTCATCAAAAAGCCTGGCGTACCTGTGGCATATGTGACACTGCATTCCTTCGATGACGGCGGTGAGTACGGTGTCCACCCTGATAAGGGTTCGCAACGCTATTACAGCCTGTCGGTATAAATTCAGTGCAAGAATGACTACGGCATGCTCGCATGTACATCAGTAGCGGCCCGGTCAATTCATACCAGCGTAAATGGACAGCAATCATAAATAAGGTCTGCTTTAAAATTTCCTAAAGCCGGAATGGCAGCAGTCGTTATACTCCCCAGCAGCATTCATAAAGCGTAAAGAATTTTGTTTTATTTTCAACTCGATGGAGTATTAATTATGCAATATGCACAAAAAGGTTTTACTTTGATCGAATTGATGATCGTCGTTGCGATCATCGGTATTCTAGCGGCAGTGGCATTGCCAGCTTATCAGGATTATACAAAGCGAGCGAAGATGACTGAAGTTGTTAATTTTATGGCGGCAGCAAGAGCAGGGGTAGCTGAGGCTTACTCCAGTATGAATACATTAACCGGAATCAACAATGTTAAGGCTGGTTTGGATGCCACGCCGGCCAATATTACGTCGAAGCATGTAACATCAGTCACGGTAACAGATGGTGTAGTTGTTGCTGTTGTTAAAGGTATTGACACAGCTTGCGATGGTCAATCATTGACATTGAGGCCTACAGCAAGTGCTAACGGGTTATCTTGGTCTGGAGAAGCCAATTCTGCATGTTCGAAGTTTGTTCCTGCTAACTTCCGTTCCTAGCATTTATATTAATAGGGAACGTATTTATATGAAAATGGGGGCGATAAACGTCCCCATTTTCATTTTTAGCGAGTAATTCACTATGGATAGAGTTTTAGTTACGATTCGATCCGATTCGTTGCTTCATTCGTTACTGTGCACAATCGTACCTAAGTATGGGAATAGTATTCTCTGGGCACATTGTGTTTCCAATCTGCTGATGATCGCCATGCTTATATTGGTATCAACCCTGCCGCTGGTGGCCTGGTTGTCGGATGCGCATTGGCATGATCAGCAGCGTATCGGGCAGGTATCGATGCTGGTGCTTGCTATAGTCGTTGCAATGCTGGCTTTCGTTGGCGGATTATGCCCACCGTTGTTGCTGAGCAGCACGAATCGCTGGCTGATTATGCTGGTGATAGTTGCTGCCAGCGTTTCTGCATATCATGCACACCAACCACTCTGGGCGTTTACCGAACTGGCGCTGGGGGTGACCAGCCTGGGACTGGCCTGGCTGGTTGCTTCCATGCGGCGCTTATATGGCGTACAAAATACTGATGGTCGTATCATTGATCGCGTACTGCTGGCGACATTGTTCTTTATCTGCACCGGGCTGGTGGTGCGCTTTGTCATATCTTATCTGGCAGCAATCACAAATGGAGAAGGTGTACTGGATGCGTGGCTGCTGATAGATGGCTTCTCTAATCCCCGCTTCTTTGGCCAGTTTCTCACGCTGGCATTGCCGTTACTGGCAGTTCCGTTACTGACTGAGGGGAATCTGCGTCGCTATGCACTGGTGGCAGGTGTGTTGATCGTGCTGGTATGGACAGAAGCAATCGTATCAGGGACGCGCGGCACCTGGCTCGGCCTGGCGTGTGCAGCTATGGTACTTGCTTGTATCGGGCCGATCGGGCGGCGCTGGGCTGCGTTACACGTTGCAGCCGCTTGTGTTGGTGTGATATTGACCTGGATCATGATGACGGTGATTCCGACTGCGCTGGATATGTCGGTGGCTCACCATGCTGCTTCCAAACTCAATACGTCGCTTTCATTGCGCGAAATCATCTGGACTCAGGCAATTGAAGAGATATTGAGTCATCCATTATTGGGGATTGGCCCGATGCAGCTTGCAGATCTTCCGAACGGCGTGGCAGCTCACCCTCACCAGGCCTGGTTACAGTGGGCAGCCGAACTGGGCCTGCCTTCGGCCTTATTAGTAACCTGGCTGGTTGTGCATGGAATAGGAAAGCTGGTAGTCGTGTTGCGTGCCCGTATGCGGTCGATGCAGGAACAGGATGTGATTCGCTTGTGTCTCGCTGCTTCCATCATTGCCGCACTGACTCAGGCGATGGTGGATGGCGTGCTGGTGATGCCTTATTCACAATTGTGGCTGGCACTGCTCGCAGGCTGGCTGATTGGCCTGCAGTCACAGGTTGCATCATCTGATGCTATTGCGTTTGCGCCACGCCATACGTTTTTCGCCTGGCTGGCTATCCTGATTTCTGCAGTGGCGCTACTGAGTTTTGTTGTTGTGCGGGATTATCCGAACCTTGGCCAACGGGAGGAAATATACGCTAAAACTTTCGGTGATCATCTCCAGCCACGATTCTGGGCGCAAGGAATAATTGCTGATCAGTGAATGCATAAAAATCGGTAGAAGTATCAACAGCACCAGTGGGAAATGACAGATTTCAGTAGTCTGTCAGGACATTGGTCGATAATGGTTAATGGTAACTGGCGGATGATTTGTGGCAGGCTGAGTAGTGCAACTGTGCAAAAGTGGTTGTTCGCCCTATAAAGCGAGAACAGGTTTGATATTTCAGAAGCAGGTACGACATGCCGCTGATTCCAGCCCCGGCATGTCGTTGTTATCGCCTAGTTTACTTCTTACCGGAAAACCGGCCGGTGACGTCGGCCAGTGCTTTGCCTTGCCATTGATAAACAGCAGTTTTTTTGACTGTTGGGCAGCAGTGCGGATCGTTCGGACCAGGCCACACGGCGTGGATATGAATCAGATTGTTTTTGACTTCGATCGATTCCACCATTCCCAGCGCCTCCGTTGTTCCGGCAGCTACCTGATAACCCCGGCCGGCATCAGTAAATACCGTTACATCACTAAAAGCATAAGTGCCGCCATAGCGGGTTGACCACAAAATGATTTCCACGCGGCCATCACCGTTCAAGTCAGCAGTGACGACTTGGCTCTCTTCCACCGATTCACGGTTGGGAGCAGCCTCCTGATTGGCTTTGCTGATATAAGCCCGCACTGTTTTTTCCACTTGTGCCGGATTCGGATCAGCCGCCGATACCGGCTGAACCGTAACCAGTAATATCCCACCTGCCATTGCACATCGATAAATTATCTGCCACATGATCGATCTCCTCATTTTGTAATTTTTTACCAGCGTGCCATAGCGGAGCAAATAGCTGCAACCATACAACCTTCCTCATGATGATTCGAACAGTGTACGCCGAAGCAAGCCGGAACAGTGTTGATAAAAATACTGGATTGCTGCGTTGGCTTGCAGTCTCTTGCCAGACGAGGTGAGTGTGGTTTGACTCACGAAAACGCCACGATGTTACACTTACTCGATGGACCATGATCACGGTTACAAACTGCTGTTTTCCCACGCTGAAATGGTGGCTGACCTGCTGCGTGGTTTCGTCAGGGAGGAGTGGGTGCACGAGCTGGATTTCTCCACACTGGAAAAAATCAATGGCAGCTACATCAGCGATGATTTGAGAGAACGGCAGGATGACATCATCTGGCGTTTGCGCCGGGGGAAAGGAGAGGGAGGAGAATGGCTGTATGTCTATCTCCTGCTCGAATTCCAGTCTACAGTAGACTGGTTCATGGCAGTACGAATCATGACCTATGTCGGGTTGCTATATCAAGACCTTATCCGCAGCGAATCCATCAGAACGGGTGAACGACTGCCGCCAGTGCTGCCGGTGGTTCTGTACAATGGAGATACACGCTGGCACACACCGTTGAATATGGGAGAACTGATTTTCCCGGCACCCGGCGGGCTGGATCGCTACCGGCCGCAACTCAACTACCTGCTACTGGATGAAGGCAGCTACAGTGATCACGAACTGGCTACCCTGCGTAACCTGACGGCGGCATTGTTCCGACTGGAAAACAGCCGCACCCCGCAGGATGTCGAACAGGTACTGCAAGCCCTGATTACCTGGCTGCAATCTCCCGAACAAAGCGGATTGCGACGGTCATTCACCGTCTGGTTGAAACGGGTGTTCCTGCCGGGCATAATGCCGGAGACCAGCTTTAGTGAAATTCATGATTTACAGGAGGTACAAAGCATGCTTTCAGAACGTGTCAGGGAATGGACCAAAGACTGGAAACAGCAGGGAATAGAAGAAGGTAAACAGATAGGCATCGAGGAAGGCAAGCAAATAGGAATCCAGGAAGGACGACAAGAAGGACGACAGGAAGGAGAGTCGGAATTTCTGTTGTATTTACTGGAACAGCGTTTTGGCCCGATGAACGATGCCGTACGCGAGCGGATTAGATCGGCGGATACGCAAACATTGTTGGTTTGGGGAAAACGAATCCTGACTGCTCAGACGATTGAAGCTGTGTTTGGAGATTGATCGCAGTTCGAATAAAAATCCCCAGATCACTGGTCTGCAGCTTTGCGAGGATGGAAGGGAAGCATCGTTGCGTGCCAAGTGAATGGCAGGAATGATGAAGAGCTGCGTGGGTTTGTTACGAACGGGTTTTCAGAGCCAGCGTCTTACTCTGGCCTTGTAGTCCCGGTAGGATTCCCCGAATCTGGCTTCGAGGTGGGTTTCTTCATGACGGATGACGCCATAGCGCAGCATTGCCCAGATCAGCGGCGCAAAGAACAGCGGCCACCAGGTCGACAGCAGCATCGCGGTGCCGATGAAAATCAGCCAGTCCCCGAGATAAATCGGATTCCGGCTGTAGCGGAACGGCCCGGTGGTGCATAGGCTGGAGGCTGCTTTGTAGGGGTTGACGGTAGTTCGGTGGCGCCAAAGCGTAATAGCTGTCCATGCCAGCAGTGCCAGTCCCATGATTACCCCCAGCCAGCCGAGCGGCTGTGTTGCTGCATCCCAGTCCCAGAGGAGTGGCTGGATGTTGCAGTCGATCCACCAGCCGGCGAACAGGGCCGCAGCATAGGGGGCAGGTGGAAGAATCAAAGTGCGCGGGCGGTGCAGGTTGTGATCCATGATGTTCTGTACATTTTCCGTAACGAAGCAGCATACCGGATATGAGGAAATATTTGAAACGGAAGGTGGCGGTAAAAACGGAAAATCGCTTGTTTTTTTAGATGCAAAGATAATGAATTACTTGATAGAATGTAGCCGGTTTATATTAACCAAGGTCGGCGGGAGGGTTAAGGTGCCGACTGGTAATCTGTACCGGTGATCAGGCTGTTTTCTAGAGTAAGAGACCGGGAGACCACTTAGCGGACAGGTTACAGGGGCCTGAAAGATTGTCAGGTAATGGATTTTGTTTAGGGAAATTTGAAGAGGAGTGCAAATGAACAAGGTGATCGTCGCAGCTTTTGTTTCTGTTTTTGTACTGGGTTCCACAGCAACGTTTGCCAGTGGGAATCTGGAGTCTTCTTTGGTGCCGATCAGTGCCAAAGATATGCTGAGTTATTTGGCCTGCAAAGATAAAAAGCCAACCGATGTTGTAAAAAGCCATACTGAAGTCGAAGATGGAAAAATCGTCAGAGTTAAATGTGGCGATGTCGTAGCACTTGTTGAGAAGGCAAGAGAAGAATCGGGTGACGCCTGGCAGGGTGGTTATTAATCTTGGTTTTTCCGTTGAAAAGGCCTGTTCAGCAGGCCTTTTCTTTTTGGGAGTGCAGTATTTTCATTAGCTGCCCTGGTACGGGAGACCCTGGTAAATTCCTGATTTCATCCGATTAAATGCGGGCGCTTCACTGAGTTCAATAGCAGGAGAAATGATTTTTGATGTAGCTGATTGCCACGTTGGCCTGTAGCCTTCTCGCAAAGAGGGTGTTTTTGTATTACGGACTGCGCATTCCACTGTCATCATCGCGAGGCTGTAGCCCCCGATTTTCAACCTCAAAGCAAGTCATAATCAGCCTGATTACGTGCCGGATGACTGTTATATTCCTACTTCGCAAGCCAATGGATAATCCGGGTTAAATGAAACTGTGGCGCTGGCGGTTTGTTTTTGCCATTTTTATTGGCCTGCTGGGGGCCGCTGTATATTTATCGCCACAGGGTAAGGCTATCGAGGAACAATTTGGTCTTTACTGGCTGTTTCATCTGCGAGGAGAAAGAACCGCTCCCGCTGATATCGTCGTCGTTGCTGTCGATCAGGCTTCCGCCACTCGTCTGGAGCTGCCACTCAAACCTTCTCTCTGGTCACGTACACTGCATGCCCGTCTGGTCGACAGACTGGTGAAGGCGGGAGCAAGAGTGGTAGCGTTCGATCTGGTGTTCGACAGGCCTGGCAGCGATGTCGGGCACGATGAGCAGTTTGCTGCGGCACTTAAACATGCGGGTAACGTGGTTCTGGTGGAAAGGCTGGATTTTGAGGAAACTCGGTTTCCGGCGGGAGTAGCTTCAGATGAATTGCATACCCGTATTCTGCAGGAATATACCGGAGAGATTCTGCCGATTATTGCGGCTGCTGCACGTGCTCATGCGCCTTTTCCCCTGCAAAAATCCACTCGGGTGAGTTATTACTGGACATTCAGACCCGGTGGCAGTGATATGCCCACATTGCCGTCGCTCTTGCTGCAGTTATCCTCTGCTGAAGTATACGAGCACTTTCTTGATCTGCTTGCCGGCACTGATCCGGCTTTGGTCCGGCAGCTGCCTGCGAATGTGAATGAAGCCGATATCGAGGATCTGGCTCTCGATTTACGCAATATATTCATACGAGAACCTTCTCTGGCAGAGAAGCTGCTGCAAAGATTGGTTGAAGGGATCAATCTTGATACAGCGCAGCAACGTGTCATTCATGCACTGATCGATCTTTATGGTGGCAGTGAAATGCGTTATCTGAATTTCTACGGCCCGCCACGTACGATCAGAACCATTCCTTATCATTTGCTGCTGGAGGAGGGCGCGAGCCAACCGGAAACAGCCGGTGAACTGGACCTGACAGGAAAAACGGTTTTTGTCGGCTTTTCAGCGGAAACTATCTCGGAGCAGGATAAGGTCAGAGATGATTACCAGACTGTTTTTTCTCTGTCGGATGGGCTGACGCTCAGCGGGGTGGAAATTGCTGCCACTGCCTTTGCCAATCTGCTGGAAGGTGAATCGATTCATCCGGCAGCCCCGCTAAATGGTGCCTTCATCCTGCTGCTGTGGGGAATGGGTATCTGCCTGCTCTGTTTTACCGTTCCTGCAGGAAATATTATGGTGCATGCACTGGGAATGGCATTGATGGGAAGCCTGTCGTTTTGTGTTTATGGCAGTGTGAGTGTATGGCTGTTCGAGCAATGGCAGCTGTGGATTCCTCTAGCCATTCCGTTGATGGTGCAGTTACCGGCAGGTGTGATCGGAATCGTTACTCTGCTGTATTTCGAGGCTGACCGGGAACGCAGGCGGATTGAGGTACTGTTTGGCGGACATCGGCCGGAGCCCGTGGTACGGGATATGGTTCGCGGTGCGAATCCGATTCATACCGATGGGCAACTGGTCTATGGAGCCTGTCTGGCGACGGATGCGGAAAAATATACTACGCTTGCTGAAACTATGGATCCCCGCCAGCTTGCTGCTCTCATGCATGAATATTATGGATGTTTGTTTGAGCCGGTTGAGCGCTATCAGGGCAAAGTATCCGATGTGATCGGCGATGCCATGCTGGCTATCTGGGCGGCTGGTTCTGCTGATGCACTGTTGCGCGAACGGGCCTGCCTAGCCTGCCTGGACATCATCAGTGCAGTAGAACATTTCAATCAGGGCGGACGTGGTCATCCGCCCCTTCCAACCCGGTTGGGATTACATTCTGGCGAAATGGTACTGGGCAACATTGGTGCGCGACAACATTATGAGTATCGTGCAGTAGGTGATATCGTCAATACGGCCAACCGTATTCAGGGGGCCAATAAGTATCTGGGTACCCGGTTGCTGGTATCGGAAGAAGTGGTGAATGGGCTGAATGATCTGCTGTTGCGCCCGCTTGGGCGGTTTTTGCTGCCGGGAAAGTCACAATCAGTCAATTTGTTTGAACTCATCGCTCGCCAGAGTAGCAGCAGTGCGGTGCAGAGACAGTTATGTGCGGCGTATGAACAGGCCCTGCACATCTGTCAAACCGGTGATCGGGCTGGCGCATTGCATCAATTTACAATGATCCATGAACACTTTCCCGAAGATGGACCTACCCGATTCATGCTCACCTATTGCCGCGAATCCCGGTTTCTTTCTGTCCGGGAGCCGGATGAGCTGATCATATCCATACAATCGAAATGATATTAGGATACAGGCGGGGTGTATCCGGTCGGCCGATTTTCCATATCGACTGTGTCAAAAATCACGTCGATACAGCATCTTGTCGGTTAAGCTATGGCGGCGTTATGTGGATGTACTGAAATCATGATCCGGCAATTTGTTATGATTGCCTGTCTTCAACGGTGAAATGATGAGTTTATGGAAAATGTGCAATGTACCGAGTGGGTGCCTGCAACGCTGAAACTGCTCGACAGAGTTCTGCCGGGATTATGCTTTTTCATGATGGTTGGTACTGTTCCTGTTGTCCTTGCCGAAGAGTCATGCAATACGCCGGTGGCACGGATGGTTTCGCTGCAGGGTGTGGTGGAATATTACCGGTCAGAAGACTCGGGCTGGTACCCGGCTGATTCTGACAGCACCTTCTGTGTCGGCGATAGGGTGAGAGTACGTGCCAACAGTCGTGCAGCACTTCGGCTCAGTAACGAAAGCATGCTCCGGCTGGATCAGAGGACGGCAATTACGATCGAAGGGCCCGATACTGAGCAGAATACCCTGCTGGATCTGATGAACGGGGTAATGCATATCATTACGCGTACCCCCAAACCTTTCAAAATCAGAACACCTGTAGTCAATGCCAGTGTCGATGGAACCGAGTTTCTGGTGGACGCGAGCGGCGAAGACGACCCATCTCCCAAGGTGACGATCGCTGTCTATGAAGGCCGGGTCAACGCCGGTAATGGCCAGGATGACCTGATTCTGACAAACCAGGAGACGGCGGTTTTCCAGGAAAATCAGCCTGCCCGGAAAGCGGCTATGGTGCATCCGCTCGATGCAGTGCAATGGGCACTGCATTATCCGGTACTGATTAATTTGCACTCCAGAACCGATCGTGAAAGTCAGCAGTCACCCGCTGTACGTCGTGCAATAGAGCAGTATCGGCGGGGCAGGTTGATAGAAGCACTGGCTGAACTGGATCATCTGCCAGTTGAAGAACTGACAGCGGATATCCTGATTCTTCGTTCCGAACTGTTGCTGACAGCCGGTCGGGTAGAAGAAGCTTTATCGGATCTGCAGCAAGCAGAGCAGCTTGAACCGGGTAGCAGTGATGCATTGGCGTTGCGTGCAACGATATTCGTGGCGAAGAACCGTAAGCAGGAAGCATTGGAACTGGCTGAGCAGGCCGTTAAAAGTAATCCGGCCTCATCTGCAGCAAAGCTGGCACTTTCCTATGCACAGCAGGCGCATTTTCAGATTGAATCGGCCTTAACCAGTGCGGAGGAAGCTGTCCGGCTCGATTCGATGAATGCCCTGACCTGGGCGCGTCTGGCGGAGTTGCAGATGGCTGCTGGAAAATCTGATTATGCATTGCCGTCAGCTGAGCGTGCGGTCAGACTCGATCCGAATCTGAGCAGGACACAAACCGTTCTGGGTTTTGCCTATCTGCTGCAGATCGATACTCGCTGGGCGCGATCCGCCTTTGCCCGGGCGATCATGCTCGATCAGGCTGATCCCATGCCCCGCTTGGGAATGGGGATTGCCTGGATACGTGAGAATAAACTCGAAGTTGGGCGTATCGACATCGAAACGGCAGCCAGCCTGGATCCGGCTAATTCACTGATCCGCAGTTATCTCGGAAAAGCCTATTTCGAAGAAAAGCGTTATCCGCTGGCTACTACTCAGTTTGATCTGGCTAAAGCGCGTGACCCGAATGACCCCACCCCCTGGTTGTACGACGCTATCCAGAAACAGACCCAGAACCGGCCGGTGGAAGCGTTGCGCGATGTCCAGAAATCAATCGAGCTGAACGATAATCGTGCGGTGTACCGTTCACAACTGCTGCTGGATCAGGATCAGGCAGCACGCGGCTCCAGTCTGGCACGGATTTACGATAACCTCGGGTTTGAACAGCGCGCCCTGATGGAAACCGCCAAGTCGTTGAGCTTCGATCCGGCCAGTCATTCCGCACACCGGTTTCTATCCGATGCTTATGCCCATATCCCGCGACATGAAATTGCAAGGGTGAGTGAACTATTGCAGGCGCAACTGCTGCAGCCGGTCAACGTCAATCCGGTACAGCCACGGATGGCAGTGGCTGACCTCAATATCATCACCGGCACAGGTCCTTCCACACCAGGATTCAACGAATTTACACCGCTGATGGAGCGTAACAAGGCACAGTTGGTGGCATCAGGTGTGGTTGGCAATCATGGTACGCTGGGTGATGAAGTCGTTGTGTCCGGCGTATATGACCGGGCTTCGGTCAGTGTGGGGCAGTTTCATTATCAGACGGATGGATTCCGGCCTAACAATGACCAGACGCATAATATCTACAATGCTTTCATGCAGTATGCGGTTACACCGGATTTAAACGTTCAGGCGGAGTTGCGCCGGCGGGAAAAGAAGCACGGGGATTTGTTGATGGATTTTGATCCAAAGAAATTTTCCAGAACGGCGCGGCGGAATCTGGAAGAAGATACTGCACGCCTAGGGGCGATGTACCGGATTTCACCTCGGCAGAATTTCCTGCTTTCTTCGATTTATACGCATCGGGATACCGATATAGAAGATCTGGCTTTTGGTTTTCCACTTTTCGGGAATCAAAGCAGTCATGGTTATCAGGTCGAAGCACAGCATATTTTTCGCAAGGATCGGGTGAATATAATTACTGGTGGAGGAATTTACCGGACCAATCTGACGGATGATTTCAGAAAAAATACCGAACCGCTCATTTGTATGATGACGGGATGTGAGAAGTCCAAAGCGGATAGAGAACAGAATGTTGCGTATCTGTACTCGAATCTGAATATACTCAAGAATGCGACGGCTACACTAGGTTTCAGTTATCACACTTATTCAGATGATACAGGAGGAATCAACCGGAAAATCAGTGAAGTTGATCCTAAAATCGGGCTGCAGATGGATTTCCACAAAAACATCCGCTTGCGTATGGCCTGGTTTGAAGCGCTGAAGCGGGATTTAATCGGTCAGGCGACGATCGAACCGACGCAGATTGCCGGATTCAACCAGTTTTATGATGAAATCAGCGGAACGAAATCACGACATAAGGCAGTCGGACTGGATATTTATTTTACCAATGCCGTTTATGGTGGGGTGGAGGTATCCGAGCGTAACTTGGATGTACCAGTGGTCCCCGAATTTAGTGCCCCAGGTGGAGAGGACTATTATTGGGATAGGCAGAGAGAACAGTTGTTCCGGGGCTACGTTTATGGCACGCCTCGCCCGAACTGGGCTTTTGCAATCGAGCCCGAATATGAGAAATTCGATAGAAGGGAAAGGTATATTAATCAACCTGTGAATATTCATACGCTCAGAACACCGGTCAGTATAAGTTATTTTGATCAGAACGGGTTCTGGGCAAAGCTGACTGGGACCTATGTCATGCAGGATGTAAAATGGAGGCGGTTTGATGAAGATATACGGCTTGACTGGATTGAGAAGAAGGATTCCAATTTTTTTCTGCTGGACATGACTGCAGGATACAGACTGCCCAGGCGCAGAGGATTATTGAGTTTTGAAGTCAGAAACCTACTGAATAAACATTTCTACTACCGGAATCAATATCTCTATCTCTCAGAGCCTGCTTTGCCCAGGTACATACCGGAACGGACTTTTTTTGCGAGAGTGACCTTAAATTTTTAGTCAGAAGGAAATCATGGGAATGGGGAGTGAGGAAAGTACATTTGGAAAACTGCGGATCAGTATCTGGATAAACATCTTACTGACGATAGTAATCGTTACACTGCTTACATGTTTGTGGAAAGTACATAAAATAGGTATTCCCGCGAATATCCTGGTTTATGATCAAAGAGATATGGAAGTAAAAAATATGGAATCTTTAGTTAAACAAGAGCTTGATTCTGCAGAAACAGAAGGTGTACTTGTCATCAGCAGAAAAGATAATGGGCAACTGGATTCGACTTTATATAGTAAAAATTTTTCAAGTAATGTGACAAAAAATCACCTGAGTTTTAAGGAATTGCTATTGCAGATTGGAAGCGGCAGCGATAACGTCTACGCAGGCGGGGATATCTGTTACGTTTTTGTATATGAAGGAAAGGTTTTTAGGTATTGTCCTTAAGGTTGTAAGATTACTGCGAGCGGGATGGTGACATCAAGTTATTACGCTTCCCGGGAATCATTAAAGGAGGGAGTGATCATGAGTACTTGTGCCGGTAACTTTTATAATCAATCCAGAGAGGTAACGGGTACTCAACTGACGGTCATCAGGGAATTCAAAGATTTTTCCGCTACGGATCTGGCGATGATGGCGCAGCTTCTGCAAATGCAGCATTTTCTTGCCGGAGAAGAGATCGTTCGTTACCTCGACCATAGTGATAATGTGTTTTTTGTGCTCGAGGGTGGTGTGCGGATTCATTATTTTGGTTATTCCGGCGATGAGGTGATTCTGTGCGATTTGTTGCAAGGGGAGTTTTTTGGTGAGCTGACGGCAATCGATGGCCAGCCGAGATCTGCTACTGTCGTTGCCCGATCCGATTCTTTGCTGGCGGTTATGTCAAACCAGGCATTCATACGATTGGTGCATGAGAGTCCGGTATTCTGCATGGCGATCATGCAACGTCTGGCGGGCCAGGTACGTCGCCTGACTGAACGGGTATTCGATTTCAGTACCCTGGCGGTGCGTAATCGTATCCATGCGGAGCTGCTGAGACTTGCAAGAAACCATATGGATTCTCCGAATACGGCTGTAATCAGCCCTGTTCCGACACATGCCGAGCTGGCGTGTTTTGTCAGCACTCATCGGGAAGCTGTTACGCGCGAATTGAGCGAACTTGCCAGGAACCGGCTGATTCAGCGGACGGGCCATGAACTGCGTGTGCTCGATGTCGAGAGATTGAGAAAAATGGTTGATCTGGCGCGCGGCTCAGTTGGAGATTAGCTTTTTGGTATCGTACGGTCTTTTTACCGGGTTTTTCTGGCGATGTGATCTTCCAGCGCATCGATCATCAGCCCTGCAACGTTCGTTTTTGTCTGATCAGAGATTTCCCGCATCCCGGTTGGGCTGGTGACATTTATTTCCGTCAGATGGTTGCCGATGACATCCAATCCTACCAGCATCAGGCCACGCGCATAGAGTATCTGTCCCAGTTCTTCGGCAATTTCCCTGTCACGGGCTGATAGCGGTTGTGCCACACCGGTGCCACCAGCTGCCAGGTTACCACGCGTTTCTCCCGGTCTGGGGATGCGTGCAAGCGCATGATCGACCGGTTTTCCTGCAATCAGTAATATGCGTTTGTCACCTTCCCGGATTTCCGGCAGAAAGCGTTGTGCCATGATGGTACGTGTACCGTAGCGTGTCAGTGTCTCGATGATGACGCCAATGTTGTGATCGGTGTTCTGAATACGGAAAATACCGGCCCCTCCCATACCATCCAGGGGTTTCAGAATGATGTCCTCATGTTCGGCCAGAAACTTGAGAATCAGCTGCTCCTGGCTGGTTACCAGTGAAGGAGGTGTGAATTGAGGAAATTCGGTAATCGCCAGTTTTTCGTTGTGATCACGAATTCCCCGCGGGCTGTTCACGACATAGGCACCCTGGCGTTCAGCCAGTTCGAGCAGGTAGGTGCTGTAGATATATTCGGTATCGAAAGGAGGGTCCTTGCGCATGAGCACGGCGTCGAATCCGGACAGAGGGATTTCTTGGGTGGCACCTTCCTCATACCACCGATGATCGCTATCCGGCGGATCGATAAGTGTCAGTGGTCGTGCGAAGCCGATGACCTGATGATCTTTCCACGCCAGATCGTTCTGTTGCAGGGTATACAGCTGATGGTGACGGACTGCAGCTTCACGCATCATGGCATAGCTAGAATCCTTGCTGATCTTGATACTGTCGAGCGGATCCAGGATGAAAGCCAGTTTCATCAGATTTCTGCCAGTACAGGCAGGGGTGTTTGCAGATACCGTTCCAGTTCGATGGCCGAGGCAAGGAGTGCCAGTCTGGCGATGACACCGTAGGTGTAGAAACGATTGGGGGCGGCATCCGGTCGGGCAGTGGGATCTGTCTGCATACAGGTAGTGTCAAAGGCCAGCGGTACGAAATGCATGCCCGGTGCATTCAGGTTTTCATCGATTCCCCGGCCCGTATGTACCCGGTAAAATCCGCCCACTACGTGGCGGTCGATCATGTAGATAACGGGTTCGGCTACGGCCTGATGAATGCTTTCGAACGTATGTACTCCTTCCTGTACCAGCACGTTCTTGACAACGAGCCCTTCCTTGATAGTTGTCATTTTGTTGCGTTGCTTGCGATTGAGTTTGTAGAGCTCGGCGCCGTCTTTGATACTCATGATACCCATGCCGTAAGTGCCTGAATCAGCCTTGCAGATGACGAACGGTTTTTCGCTGATCCCGTACTGGGCGTATTTTTCCCTGATCAGATGCAGAATTTCGTTTACACCGGCCGCAACACAATCCAGGCCCTCTTTTTCATGAAAATCGACTTTTCCACAAGAAGTGAAGTAGGGGTTGATGAGCCAGGAGTCGATATCGATCAGATCGGCAAAATCCTGTGCTACATTGTCGTATGCGCTGAAATGCCAGGATTTGCGGCGAGTGGCCCAGCCTGCATGAAGTGGTGGAATGATGATCTGTTCCAGATTTTGCAGAATTTCAGGTATCCCGCCCGATAGATCGTTATTCAGAAGGATGGCACAGGGGTCGAAATCCCGGGTAAAAAGTCTGTTTCCTTCACGCTGCACCGGTTCCAGCAACAGAGAATCGCCGTTGGGCAGCAGGACGGGTAGGGGTTGGTCAAGATCAGGCAGCAGCGAGCCGATACGAATGTTCATTCCTGCCTGCTGCATGATGGATTGCAGCATGGCGATGTTTTGCAGATAGAAGACATTGCGGGTGTGGTTCTCTGGAATCAGGAGAACATTGTGTGCATTCGGACAGATTTTTTCGACAGCGATCATCATCGCCTGAATACATAGCGGAATGAAAGCCGGGTTGAGGTTGTTGAATCCGCCGGGAAACAGATTGGTATCGACCGGTGCCAGTTTGAAACCGCTGTTGCGCAAATCTACCGAGCAGTAGAACGGCACGGTGTGATGCTGCCACTGTTTGCGGAACCAGTGTTCGATCGTCGGTTTGGCAGCCAGGATCCGTTTTTCCAGATCTAGGGTGGGTGCATTCAGTGTGTGGGTGAGGTGGGGTACCGGCATGAGATATTCGTAACTTGGAAATAAACCGGCCAATTATAGCATTGACCGAGGTCAGCAGATTTTGTCCGCGGCAGGGTAGATTCGATCGAAGTCGAAGCAGATTTTTGACGGGTATGCCGTGTTACTTGAATTTATTACACAAAATCCGTGGATGTTATTATAATGCGCGGTTCTAGGACGGGAGACGGATATGTATGCAGTAATCAAGACGGGTGGTAAACAGTACCGGGTTGAAGTCGGGAACAAGTTAAAAGTGGAAACATTGCCTGCAGAAGTGGGAAGTGATATTCAACTGGACCAGATTCTGATGGTTGCAGATGGTGAAGCGGTTTCTGCCGGGGCACCATTACTCGATCAGGCAAGAGTCAGCGCGACTGTGATCAGTCACGGGCGGCATGACAAAATACGCATATTCAAAATGCGCCGCCGTAAGCATTATCGGAAACAACAGGGACACCGGCAGAATTATACCGAGATTCAGATTACCGGTATTTCTGCATAAGGAGATTGATTCATGGCACATAAGAAAGCGGGCGGTAGCTCCAGAAACGGGCGTGACTCCCATTCCAAGCGTCTGGGTGTAAAGCGTTATGGTGGCGAGGTCATCAGGGCGGGGGGAATCATCGTGCGTCAGCGTGGCACGCAGTTTCATCCGGGAGATAATGTTGGAATTGGGCGGGACCATACCCTGTTTGCAAAAGTGGATGGTAAGGTTGTTTTTGCCATCAAAGGGCGGCTGAACCGGAGAACAGTTGCAGTCATTCCCTCCTGATCACCCGATCAGCCGGATCGTGCAAGCTGGAGAAAAGCCCCATTTTCTGAATGGGGCTTTTTACTTTGATTATAGTTTTTTTGCTGGAATAAATTTCTCCGCCCGCAATTAAAATAATTGCTTCGGGGCATTCATGAAATTCATTGATGAGGTAAAAATACAGGTCTTTGCGGGAGATGGCGGCAATGGTGTTGCCAGCTTCCGCCGTGAAAAATTTATTCCCAGAGGTGGACCGGACGGGGGAGATGGAGGTCATGGCGGCAGTATTTATGCACTGGCCGATCACAATCTCAATACTTTGATCGATTACCGTTTTACACCGGTTTTCCGGGCAAAGCGGGGAGAAAACGGGCGCGGTTCCGATTGCTATGGCAAAGGAGCGGAAGACATCGTGCTGCGTATGCCGCCAGGTACGATCATAACCAACAACCTGACGGGTGAACTCGTAGCGGATCTCGAACATGACCAGCAGAAAGTGCTGCTGGCCAAAGGCGGCAGAGGCGGACTGGGTAATCTCCATTTCAAGTCCAGTACCAACCGCGCTCCCCGGCAATTTACCCATGGTGAAGCAGGAGAACAGTTCGAACTCAGACTCGAGCTCAGGGTACTGGCAGATGTCGGGTTGTTAGGGCTTCCCAATGCCGGTAAATCCACCCTGATTCGTGCTGTTTCCGCAGCGCGTCCGAAAGTAGCCGATTATCCGTTTACCACACTTTATCCCAATCTGGGGGTAGTGCGGGTTGATACCGGACGCAGTTTCGTAATGGCGGATATTCCCGGCCTGATTGAAGGTGCGGCAGAAGGTGCTGGCCTCGGCCACCGGTTTCTCAAACACCTCAGTCGTACCCGTCTGCTGCTGCATGTGGTCGATGTGGCTCCTTTTGATGAGAGCATTGATATCGTTCATTCGGCCAGAGCACTGGTGGATGAGCTGCGCAAATTTGATGAAACACTTTATCGTAAACCCCGTTGGCTGGTATTCAACAAGGTGGATATGTTGCCTGAAGATGAGCAGCAGGCTGTTTGCACACGTCTTCTGCAGACAATGGACTGGCAGGAGCGCTGGTTTGTCATTTCTGCACTGACCGGAAAAGGATGTCAGACACTGACTTATGCCATTATGGAATATCTGCAACAGTTACAGCCTGATAGCGAAGAAATCTGATTTTTATGACGCAATCGATTCTGCAATCTGCTCGCCGGATAGTCGTAAAAGTTGGTAGCAGTCTGGTGACGAATGAAGGAAACGGTCTTGATCGCTGCGCACTTGGAGGCTGGGCCGGGCAGATTTCTCAACTCAGACAGATGGGCAAGGAGGTTGTACTGGTTTCATCGGGTGCCGTTGCCGAAGGCATGCAGCGTCTGGGATGGAAAATGCGTCCTGCTGCGCTTTATGAACTGCAGGCGGCTGCGGCAGTGGGGCAGATGGGTCTTGCTCAGGCATATGCTGGCTGTTTTAGTGAATACGAATTGCAGACGGCTCAGATCCTGCTGACGCACGATGATCTGTCGAGTCGTAAACGCTATCTGAATGCCCGCTCGACCATACTTACGCTGCTGAATCTGGGTATCATTCCGATCATCAATGAGAACGATACCGTGGTTTCCGATGAAATCCGGTTTGGTGACAATGATAATCTGGCTGCACTGGTTGCCAATCTGATCGAAGCTGAAGTACTGGTGATCCTGACTGATCAGGAAGGTCTTTTTACAGGTGATCCCCGCAAAAATACCGATGCCAGACTGATTCCGGAAGTCAGTGTCAGTGATCCGGATATCGCAGTCATGGCCGGGGGGGCAGGCAGCAGCATCGGACGCGGTGGTATGCAAAGCAAGATAATGGCTGCCAGGCGTGCTGCTCGCAGTGGCGCTCATACGGTGATTGCTTCAGGCAGAGCAAAGGGTGTGCTGGTTCGTCTGGCAGGTGGAGAGGCTATCGGAACCATTCTGCTGGCGGATATGCCAGTGAAGTTGGCCCGTAAATTATGGCTGGCCGATCAACTCCAGGTACGAGGGAGTGTAGTATTGGATGATGGGGCCAGCAGGGCATTGCTGTCCGGAGGTAAAAGTCTGTTGCCCATCGGAGTGGTGGAGGTAAAGGGCGAATTTGAACGAGGTGAAGCCATATCCTGCCTCGATACCAGCGGTCGTGAAGTTGCCCGTGGTCTGATTAATTACAGTGCACGTGAATCACGCAAAATCATGCGTCGTCCTACCAGCCAGATCGAAGCTGCACTGGGCTATGTAGATGGATACGAACTTATTCACAGAGATAATCTTGTTATCTTGTAACAGCCGGCAAAGGTTGGACACTATCTGCAATGACTGAACCTTTTATTTTGTCTGATTCCGGATTGCTTGAATCTTATTGTGCTCCCAAATGGCTACGGGGTGGCAACGCACAAACCATTTTTCCTTATTTTATCAATCTGAGGCCGGTTATCGGTTACCGCCGCGAGCGCTGGGAAATGGATGATGGAGACTTTATCGATATCGACTGGCTGGATGGTGAGCCGGATAAACCGCTGGTTATCATGTTACATGGCTTGGAAGGCAGTTCGCGAAGTCATTACGCACTGAGCCTCATGAATTTCCTGCAGATACTACGCTGGCGCGGGGCTGTCGTTCATTTTCGTGGCTGTTCCGGAGCTCCCAACCGCTTGCCGCGTGCCTACCATGCCGGTGATTCGGTGGAAATAGATCTCATACTGCGTTACATAAGGCATCAGAACAGTCCATCCGAATGGAATCCCGCCTGTTATGTTGTAGGAGTTTCACTCGGAGGCAATGCATTACTGAAATGGTTGGGTGAGCAAGGTGCACAAGCAGTCGGGCGGGTTGCAGGGGTTGTCGCAGTCTCAGTTCCACTTGATCTGGCGGCCGCAGGCAATGTACTCGATTTGGGTTTCAACCGGGTTTACACCCGCCATTTTCTGGCCACCCTCAAACGCAAGGCACTGGAAAAAAACAAACAATTTCCCGGTCTGTTAAATGCAAAGGCTATTGCAGCCTGTAACTCATTGTATGAATTCGATAACCTGGTTACGGCACCGCTGCATGGCTTCCGGGATACGGATGATTACTGGCGCCAATCCAGCAGCAAGCCATGGCTTGGATCCGTTCAGGTACCGACGTTGCTGATCAATGCGCGTAATGACCCTTTTCTGCCCGAGAGCGTGTTACCGCAAAAATATGAGATTTCTTCCTTCGTTTCACTGGAATTTCCACAGCAGGGGGGACATGTCGGTTTCATGCAGGGTGCTTTTCCGGGAAAACTGGATTGGTTGCCGCGACGTATTGTGGAGTTTTTCTCATCATTAGGTGGGCCGGGTGCTATTCCGGAATGAAGAATGAGCTCGGGAGATAGGTACCATCCTAACTTGAGTGGAATGATCAGGGAAATTAATTCCACCATGGCCCCGTAACCACATGAATTCTTTTTGGCTGAGTCTTGCTCCCGTTTTATGGCTGACCATTATTGCCATACTGGCGGGTATGCTGTTCAATGCTGTAATCGTACTCAGCTTGTACAGTATCATCCTGTTAGGGATCGTTATTTACCATATCCATACATTGTATTGTCTGGAGCACTGGCTGCACCATTCGAATCTTTCCTATGCGACGGTACCTGACAGATCGGGTTTATGGGGTGTGGTATTTGCCAGGCTGGCACGTTTCGTGCGCCGTCATGACAAAGAGCGGCTTGGACTGAATACTTCTCTTGAACGATTGCAACGTGCGACATCTGCGTTGCCGGAAGGTATTGTCATCCTGGGGGACAAAGATCAGATCGAGTGGTGCAATTCAGCTGCCGAGCGGCATCTGGGTCTCAATCTCGAAATGGATGCCGGCCAGCACATTACCCGTATGGTGCGCCAGGTGGGGTTTGTGGCCTATCTTGATACGGGAGATTTCAGTAAACCCTTTTTACTCAATCAGTCACGCCTGCGTGATGTTCTGCTCTCCATCCAGATTGTGCCTTATGGCGACAGGGAAAAATTGCTGATCAGCCAGGATGTGACACGTTTTGAGAAAATTGAAATCATGCGGCGTGATTTCGTGGCCAATGTCTCACATGAATTGCGTACGCCCCTGACGGTGATTGGCGGGTTCCTTGAAACACTGCTGGAAGAAAATAAAATATCTGGTGAAATGGAGAAAAATGCACTGCGGCTGATGTCCGATCAGGCTACCCGCATGCGTCGTCTGGTAGAAGATTTGCTGACATTGTCCAAGCTGGAGAGCGCCGGAAATGATCTGACAGAAGAACGGGTGGATGTCGTTAAATTGCTGCAGGGGCTCTACCAGGAAGCTCAGTCATTGAGTGCAGGACGTCATGTCATTTCTCTTAATCTTACCAGCCATGCCATGTTGCTTGGCAGTGAAGATGAACTGCGCAGTGCGTTTGAGAATCTGATCAGCAATGCCGTGCGGTATACCCCGGAGGGTGGGGCAATTTCTCTGAACTGGGCAATGGAAAATGGAAAAGGGCTGTTTTATGTTCAGGATAGTGGGATCGGCATTGAGCCCAGTCATATTCCCCGGCTGACAGAGCGTTTTTATCGGGTAGATCGCAGCCGCTCCCGCGAAACTGGGGGAACCGGCCTTGGTCTTGCCATAGTCAAGCATGTTCTGAACCGCCATCAGGCGAACATGGAAATCGCCAGTCAGCCTGGAGCGGGAAGTATTTTCAGGATATGGTTCCCCGGCAATCGCGTGATACACCCTGAAACCGTGCCGATGACCGGTTCTCCTCCCGAATGTATGAAACGAAGTTCTGTTGTCTGAGGGCTGTTTGTGCCGGTAAAGCAGAGCATTATTTCGTATTGCTGGCTACCATCTGATTTTTCTGTAATTGCTTTCTTCAGGCAAATCAGAAAATACTGTATCGCGTAAATGGCAAAGTACGCCGTGTTAGACTTATAGTTTTTCGCGACATATACTTTAGTAACGTCAAAATACCCGGGATGAACTTTTATGAATTTTTGGTTTCTTCTGTTGGTCTGATGATACAGTCAGATTTTTCGGATCATGACAAAAACACTGCCGGAAACAATCGGTTAACCCAAAAGGGTATTTATTCTTAATCAGATAACTAGAAATTCACCAGGGAGGATGAATAATGGGCGTCAAAGGGCAGTTACTGCAGGATCCTTTTCTGAATATCTTGCGCAAGGAGCATATTCCGGTTTCTATTTATCTGGTCAATGGGATCAAGTTACAAGGGCAGATTGATTCTTTTGACCAGTATGTAGTTTTGTTGAAAAATTCCATCACGCAGATGGTTTACAAACACGCCATCTCTACCATTGTCCCGGCCAAAGCCATTTCAATCCCAATATCCGCCGAAACCCAGACCGAGCAAGATGAGTCATGATGTTGCTACTGGAATAGCGGCCAATGATACCGCGATATTAGTAGACATCGATTTTGGGGAAGGAGACAAGGAAAGCCTGGAAGAACTGCGGGAACTCGCCCGCAGTGATCGGCTTTCCGTGGTTGCTATAGTTGAAGGGACGCGGAAACAACCTGATTCTGCTACCTTTATCGGCAAGGGTAAGGTGGAAGAAATCAGTCAGATTCTGGTGCAGACATCTGCTGCAATGGTGATATTCAACCATGAGCTGTCTCCGGTACAGCAAAGAAATCTCTCCATGGTGCTGGCTTGTCGCATCATAGATCGCACCAGCCTGATTCTGGATATTTTTGCGCAACGTGCCAAAAGTCATGAAGGTAAACTACAGGTTGAACTGGCTCAACTGGAGTACCTTTCAACGCGATTGGTGAGGGGGTGGACTCATCTCGAGCGTCAGAAGGGCGGTATCGGCTTGCGCGGGCCGGGTGAAACACAATTGGAGACAGATCGTCGTTTGCTGGCGAAGCGTGTAAAGCTTTTGAAAGAGAAGCTGATTAATCTCAAACAGCAGCGTGAGGTACGACGACGTGCAAGGAAGCGCGCTGAGATACCGTCTGTTTCCATAGTAGGGTATACCAATGCCGGTAAATCGACTTTGTTCAATCGGCTGGTACGGACGGATACATATGCTGCCGACAAGTTGTTCGCTACACTGGATACTACTACCCGGCGGCTGACGCTTCCCGGACGCGGGACGATAGTAATTTCTGATACGGTCGGTTTTATCCGCGAATTACCGCATACACTTGTTGCGGCATTCCGCGCCACACTGGAAGAAACCATACAGGCCGATGTGCTTCTGCATGTGGTTGATGTTTCCAGTTCCAACCGTGATGTGCAGATCAGTGAGGTCAATAAATTATTGCGGGAAATTGGCGCGGATACGATACCGCAAATCCTGATTCTGAATAAAATCGACCTTCTTGAACAGTATCCGTCCGGGAATTACATGCGTGACGAGTATGGTAAAATCAAAAGCATTCATCTCAGTGCGAGGACAGGAGCGGGTTTTAGTTATCTGTATGACGCACTGGCAGAGGTGTTTGATCAGGATTTGAAGAGATTGGAGCAACATTCAGCAACACCTGAAAGCATGAACGACAATGTCCGTGCCACTTTTATAAATAATGAGAAGGACTAAATCACATGGGCTTGAATGATCCGCAGTGGGGAAAAAGGAGAGGCAACTCAGGGCCTCCAGATCTTGAAGACATTATGCGTAACTTTAACCAGAAAATGAATGAAATTTTCGGGAAAAAGGGAGGGAATAACGATGATGGAAACTCTGATGGAGGAAGCCCTAATCTCCCTAGTGGCAAGGGTTTTGTGGCAATCGTCGTTTTGCTTGCCCTGGCATGGATAGGAAGTGGTTTTTATATTGTCGATGAAGGTCAGCGCGGTGTAGTACTGCGTTTCGGCAAGCATGTGGAAACGACCATGCCGGGATTGCGCTGGCATATTCCTTCACCTGTCGAAGCAGTCGAGTCTGTCAATATTGGTCAGGTGCGCACGGTAGAAATCGGTTATCGCAACAATGTTCGCAGTAAGGTACTCAAGGAATCGCTGATACTTACGGATGATGAGAATATTGTCGATATCCAGTTTGCCGTGCAATACATTTTGAACAGTCCTGAGAATTTCCTTTTTAACAATCGGGATCCGGAAAGCACTGTTTTGCAGGTGGCAGAAACAGCTATTCGGCAAGTTATTGGTACCAGTAAAATGGACTTTGTTCTGTACGAAGGGCGTGAAGAGGTAACGGCTAAAACGACCGAGCTGATGCAGAATATTCTTGACCGTTATCAGATCGGTATTTCCATTAACCGGGTAACGATGCAGAATGCACAGCCTCCTGAGCAGGTACAGGCCGCTTTTGATGATGCTGTCAAGGCAGGCCAGGATCGTGAACGACAAAGAAACGAGGGTCAGGCTTACGCAAATGATGTAATACCGAGAGCAAGAGGGGGGGCCGCACGTTTGCTGGAAGAATCTCAGGGGTATAAGCAAAGGGTAATTGCTGCCGCGGAGGGTGATGCCAGCCGTTTTGCACAGGTTCTGGTGGAATATACCAAGGCGCCCGAAGTCACACGAGAACGTATGTATTTCGATACGATTCAGCAGGTTTTGTCCAGTACCAGCAAAATCCTGATCGATCAGGAGAAAGGCGGAGGAAATCTGCTTTATCTGCCTCTGGACAAGCTGATTCAGGCTGATGCCAGTGCAACGAAATCTTCTGTTGCAGCGGCCAGAGCGCAGAGCGAATCCCAGGAATTTTCCTCAGATGCCGGCTCACGTTCGCGTGAGTCTTTTCGTAGTCGTGAACGGGAGATGAGATAATGAAAGCAGTTTCATCTGTATTTGGCGGACTTCTACTGGTGCTGGCAGTATTGGGTAGTTCTGCCGTCTATATTGTCGACGAACGGGAACAGGCATTGCTGTTCCAGCTGGGGGAAGTCGTGGGTGTCAAGACATCTCCGGGTGTTTATTTCAAGATACCCGTCGCTCAGAATGTTCGTTTTTTCGATTCTCGTATCCTGACAATGGATTCGGAGGAGCCTGAACGTTTCATCACATCGGAAAAGAAAAACGTTCTGGTGGATCTGTTCGTTAAATGGCGTATTGTGGATGTCAAACAATACTATGTCAGTGTTCGTGGAGATGAGACGCTGGCACAGACTCGCCTTGCACAGACCATTAATTCCAGTATGCGTGATGAGTTCGGTAACCGGACCGTACATGATGTGGTTTCCGGCGAACGTGACAGGATCATGGAAATTATGCGTCAGAAAGCGAACGCAGATGCCAGAAAGATCGGTGTGGAAGTCGTGGATGTGCGACTCAAGCGCGTAGATCTGCCTCAGGAAGTCAGTGAGTCCGTTTATCGCAGGATGGAGGCTGAACGCAAACGGGTGGCAAATGAGTTGCGTTCGACGGGTGCCGCTGAAGCGGAAAAAATCCGTGCTGATGCTGATCGCCAGCAAGAAGTGATTCTGGCGGAAGCCTATAGCGAGGCTCAGAAAATTATGGGGGAGGGTGATGCTCAGGCAACAGCAGTTTATGCTGAAGCTTTCCAGAAAGATGCAAAGTTCTATGAGTTTTACCGGAGTCTGGAGGCATACCGAAAATCCTTCAAAAGCAAGGAAGATATTCTCGTCCTGGAACCCAACTCGGAATTTTTCAAATATATGAAAACTCCGTCAGAGTATAAAAAATAGAGAGTTGAACCTGATATGCTGCTCCTTAAACTGGATTTGAAAATTGAAAACCTTCCTTCTGAAAAACGTAGATTGGCGGGTATAAGGGAGCGCATATCAGGAAGTGTTTCGTCAATCGATATTCATAGCTGATTATGTGGGATACCTTTCTGCAAGCAATTGCCCTGATGCTTATACTGGAAGGTATCTTCCCTTTTTCATTTCCTGGTGCCTGGCGTGAGACTTTTCTCAAGCTCATGCAACTGGAAGATAGTCAGATAAGGTTCGTAGGCCTCAGCACCATGCTGGTCGGCCTGATCGTTCTCTTTCTGGTCAGCTAATATTGATCTTTCCTCTGATAACCTTGATTGCTCCTGCTATCGATCCGGTGTAACTCGTTCCGGTCAACGTTGAAAATGCGCAACTGGCTGCTTCCTGAATATATCGAAGATGTACTGCCGCGTGATGCTTATCGTATAGAGAAGATCCGCCGCCTCATCATGGATATGCTGTTTGTTCACGGGTATCAGTTCGTCATGCCACCTCTGCTGGAGTATGTTGAATCTCTGCTGGCCGGGAGCGGAAGCGGTATGAATCTGCGCATGTTCAAGGTTGTCGATCAGCTCAGCGGCAGGATGATGGGATTGCGCGCGGATATGACACCGCAGGCAGCCCGGATCGATGCTCATTTACTGAATACCAGCGGCGTAATGCGGCTTTGTTACGCCAGCAGCGTCGTCCATACGGTACCGGATGAAATTACCCGCACACGGGAGCCATTCCAGGTGGGTGCTGAATTGTACGGACATTCCGGCATTGAAAGTGATCTTGAAATCCAGCGCCTGTTACTGGAATGCCTGTCAGTTTCGGGTATTCATACAATCCATCTTGATCTTGGCCATATCCGGGTTTTTCGCAGCCTGATTCGTGATTCAGGCATCAAGCCCGAGTTCGAAATGGAGCTGTATGCTGCATTGTGGGCCAAGGATATCAGTTCCCTGAAGGAGCTGATACGCACAGGCTTGAATAAACGTCTGACCAGGCCGGTGCAGCATGCGCTGCTGCTGTTACCGGAGCTGTATGGAGACGATACTGTACTTCTGAGTGCGCGTCAGCATTTGCCGGATTTTCCGGAAATCGGTGAGGCGCTGGATCAACTGGAATATGTTGCCCGAACACTGCAACCTTATGTCGATCGGATAACGTTTGATCTGGCCGATTTACGGGGTTATCACTATCATACAGGTATGGTTTTCGCCGCTTATACACCCGGGTGTCCTGCACCTGTCGCACTGGGAGGGCGCTATGATGAAATCGGAAAATCGTTTGGCAGAGCGAGGCCGGCAACCGGATTCAGTCTTGACTTGAAACAGTTGTCGCAGCTGACGGATATGAATGGCTATCCCCTGGGAATACTGGCACCATGGAAGCCGGAAGATGAGAAACTGACGGCAATGATTCGGCAACTACGTGCTGAAGGGCAAATCGTGGTGACTGATCTGCCGGGAGAAGAGAGCCGGGAAGCGGCGGGGTGTGACAGGAAACTCGTTTTCCGCAATGGCAAGTGGGAGATTGATTCTGTCGCAGAATAAATGATGCCCTTGAAGCGGATGATTTCTCCTGAGGCGGTAGCTGAAACGGGGAAGTAGAAATTCTGATACCGCTTAATCAATCGGGTAAGAGTGTAAATGACCGGGTTCAGTCAACCATCTGTTTTAAAAGAAACAGACTGGCACTCAGCCCCTGAAATGAAGATGTTCATGCACCGCGCTGTTCACAGTACGGTGCTTTATTTTGGAATAATTCGAGAGATCAATAGTGTATGGCCAGGAATGTCGTAGTCATCGGAACGCAGTGGGGAGATGAGGGTAAGGGCAAGATCGTCGACTGGCTGACTGATCGGGCCACAGGAGTCGTCCGTTTCCAGGGTGGGCACAATGCCGGTCATACGCTGGTGGTAGGTGGTGAGAAAACTATATTGCATCTGATTCCTTCAGGAATTCTGCGTGAGAATGTGACTTGCTACATTGGTAACGGTGTGGTGCTGTCCCCTGGCGCTTTACTGGAAGAAGTAGATATGCTGGAGCAGGCCGGAGTGGATGTATCCGGCAGGTTGCGTATCAGCGAAACCTGCCCCCTGATTCTGCCTTATCACATTGCTGTGGACGGCGCTCGTGAACTGGCGAAGGGGGTGGAGAAAATTGGTACGACCGGCAGGGGAATCGGCCCGGCGTACGAAGACAAGGTTGCGCGGCGTGCAATACGTCTGCAGGATCTGTTTCGTCCCGAACGGCTTGCCTGCAAACTGAAAGAAGTGCTCGATTATCATAATTTTTTGCTGAAAAATTACTACCACGCTGCAACGGTTGACTATCACCAGATCCTGGATGATTGTCAGGTAAAAGCTGAAAGAATCCGACCGATGGTGGCGGATGTTCCCAAGTTGCTGTTTGAAGCCAGTCAGGCGGGCAACAACCTGCTGTTTGAGGGGGCGCAGGGCGCTCTGCTCGATATCGACCATGGCACCTATCCCTTCGTCACTTCCAGTAACTGTATCGCTGGTGCGGCTTCGGTGGGTAGTGGCGTCGGACCGCAGATGCTGCATTACGTGCTGGGAATTACAAAAGCTTATACCACCCGCGTGGGATCAGGCCCTTTCCCTACTGAATTATCGGATACGATCGGAGAACACCTGGCACAGCGTGGCAGTGAATTCGGTTCCACTACCGGGCGCCCGCGCCGTTGTGGCTGGTTTGACGCGGTGGCTGCCAGGCGTTCTATTCAGATCAATGGAGTTTCGGGGCTGTGTATCACCAAACTTGATGTACTCGATGGACTGGAAACATTGCGTATCGGCACAGGTTATAAATCAAAGCAGTCAGGCGAGATATGTGACGCTTTGCCTTTTGGAGCGGATGATCTGGCTGCTGTGGAACCGGTTTATGAAGAACTGCCCGGCTGGCAGGAACATACGGCAGGAATCCGGGACTTCGGTCAACTGCCTCAGGCAGCACAAAACTATCTCAAACGTGTGGAAGAAATCTGCCAGACGCCTATATCCATGATTTCAACTGGTCCTGATCGAACAGAAACGATTGTTTTTCACCACCCTTTCGGATAAATATGAGGTGAGGGGGACAACATTACAGTAGTGATGTCTGGAACTTCCACCTTACTTCACCACTTTATTTTTTCTGATGCCACTTCTGATAAAGCTCCTCGGAATTGGTATTCCACTTTTTTCTGGCTGCCGACTGATTTTCTTCAGCTTTTTGTAGGGCCTGCTGTGCAGCCTGGAGTTCCTTTTCTGTTTCAGCTACCTTTTCCTGATAGTAACGCAAATTATCCTGCTTGGTCTGCACGTCCTTTCTGGCGCTGCTGAGCCGACTTTCAGTCTGCTTCATCTGTTCGTAGGCTTGACTGGTTCGCTGTTGCAGATCAGACAGATTTTCAGCCATGACTGAGGCAGAGGCCAGTAGTAATGATAAAGCTACCGTAAAGTATTTCATTTTTTCCTGTTCTTTCACGAGATGGAGTCTTTTTTCAGGATGGTGATACGGTCCTCATAAAAAATGAATGGTACATGGGTTTTGCCGGGCTGGAAATAATGATCTGGCTTGGCAGTTCGATTACAACTTTTGAGTGCGTGTAATGACGCGGATTGAGACGGTTATGACCTTGGCTTTTCTGCAAGGAGATAGCAGATTTTCTGCAGGTCGGCACGGATTGCAGCGGGTCTGCGTTTTAACCGCGAGGCAAGTACTTTCGAGTCGGTGGTCTCCAGGATGATGCTGGTTTCGAGCAGTTGAAGTAATGACGGCGAAAGGATTTTCCTGCTGTCAAAATCACTGATCAGGCGTGCGACGTGCATTTTTGCACGCCGCAACTGTCCGGTTTCGTACACATGCTGGCAGTGTTGCTCATGCTTGCGTGTAGTCTGTATTTCATTTCGCATAAAGCTTTCTCCTTTCATTGGTTAAAAATGCAAGGATAACGACTGCATCAGACAAATATATGACAGGTAATGAAAAATATCTGCCTGATGGTTCAACTGTAACCCAGATTTCATTAAATAGCCATGCGACAAATTGCCGCTACCGGCACAACCGGCTGGCAGCAGCTACATACAGCCCTCAAACGGATTCCAGACTGTCGGAGTTGCCTAGAGCTGCCTGAACGGCATCATCGGCAGTTTCCAGAAAAACGAACCGTATGGCAGCACGTGTTGCTTCCGGGACATCATGCAGATCTTTCTGGTTACGTGCCGGCAGCAGTACAGTTCGAATCCCGGCACGCTGTGCTGCCAGTATTTTTTCCTTGATGCCGCCAACCGGCAGAACCAGTCCACGCAAGCTGATTTCACCGGTCATGGCTACGTCATGCCGTACTGGTCGGTTGGTAAACAGAGAAGTCAGTGCAATGAACATCGCCACGCCTGCGCTTGGCCCATCCTTGGGGATGGCGCCGGCAGGTACATGCAAATGTACGTCGATACCTTCGAATGCCGAGGCTGGAATGCGCAGATCCCCGGCACGCGCTTTTACCAATGTGAGCGCTGCTTGCGCGCTTTCTTTCATCACATCACCAAGTTGTCCGGTCAGGATCAGGCGGCCACTGCCATTGACGCGTGTGGCCTCGATGAACAGGATGTCACCTCCCACCGGTGTCCAGGCCAGGCCGGTGGCAACTCCTGGCAAATCGGTGTGAAGTGCCAGTTCATGTTCATATTTCTCCGGCCCCAGAATATCTTCCAGGTTTCGGGTATCGATTTGTACCTGTTGCTGTGCGCCTTGTGCGATTTGCAGGGCGGCGTGACGCATGATCCGGCCGATTTCGCGTTCAAACTGGCGTACACCGGCTTCACGGGTATAGTTGGCAATAATGCTCTGCAAAGCTGCCGGTGTCAGTATGCATTGATCCGCTTGCAGCCCGTTGGCTTCATTTTGCCGTTGCACCAGATAACGCAGCGCAATCTGCAGTTTTTCTTCCTGGGTGTAACCCGGTAGATCGATGATTTCCATGCGGTCACGTACTGGTGGTGAGACCTGATCGATGATATTAGCCGTGGCAATGAACACCACGCGGCTCAGATCGAATGGAACACCCAGATAGTTATCACGAAATGTTGAATTCTGTTCCGGATCAAGTACCTCCAGTAATGCAGCCGCTGGGTCGCCATGCGCACTGGCGGTCATTTTGTCGATTTCATCGAGCATCATTACACAGTTACGTGCACCGGCTTTGCGCAACCCCTGAATGATATTGCCCGGCATGGCACCAACGTAGGTGCGGCGGTGGCCGCGCATTTCTGCTTCATCATGTACGCCGCCTAACGATACTCTGACAAACGGGCGCTGCAATGCACGGGCAATACTTTGTCCAAGTGAAGTTTTTCCTACACCTGGCGGACCGACGAAGCAGAGAATCGGAGCACGCCCCTGCGGTTTTAGTTTCTGTACGGCGAGAAATTCAATAATGCGCTGCTTGATACGTTCCAACCCGAAATGGTCGGCCTCGAGAATGGCGTGTGCAGCATCAAGATCGATCGGTTTTTCTTCCGGCAGTTGCCACGGCAGTTCTGTCATCCATTCAAGGTAGGTATGCAGCATGGAAAATTCGCTCGATGCTGCGGGCATCCGCTGCAAGCGCTGCAATTCCTTGCGTGTTTGCTGTTCGGTATCTGCCGGCATGCCGGCAGCAGTGATGGCTTTCTCGAGCCTGACAACTTCCTGCTCATTTTCACCATCTTCACCGAGTTCTTTCTGGATGGCCTTCAGTTGTTCGCGCAGCAGAAACTTGCGCTCGCGATCTTCCATTTGTTCTTTGGTACGCTCGCTGATTTCCTGAGAGAGCCGCAAGACTTCGATGCGCCGCGTCAGGATCTGCAGCACGTTATGCAAGCGCTCTTCGATATCGATGGTTTCCAGCAGTTTCTGCTTCTCGGCTACTTCAGTATCGAGCAGGCTGGCAGTAATATCTGCCAGATCGGAGGGAGCACGTGTCGCCTGCAGTGCATGTGCCAGTTCAGCCGGCATACCGGGCAGCAGCGATACGATTTCCATTGCACGCTCGCGCAATTGCAATGTCAGTGCTTCCACTCGTGTGGTATCCGGTATGGTTTCCGGGATACGCTGGATTCGTGCGGCGAGAAAAGGGTAGCCTTCAACCAGCGCTTCGATACGAAATCGCTCGACTCCCAGACAGACGGCATGATGTGTTCCATCTTCGGAAGCGATATGGCGCACGACATTGGCAATGGTTCCGATCTGGCAAAGTGAATCCAGTCCGGGTTCATCGACGGAAGGATCTTTCTGCAGTACGATGCCAACAGGTATTTTTGACTGCAAGGTATGCTGAATCGCTGCAATCGACCGTGTACGGCCGACGGCAACAGGCATGATCACATGCGGGAACAGTACGACATTGCGCATCGGTACCAGGGCGATGACATCGGCGGGCAATTCAGGCAAGGTGGAGGGATATTGTTCCATGGCGCTCATTCTCAGGAATTATTCACTGACACTAATATTGAGCGCTTTGATGGAAATTCAAGGGAATAACCGGGCAGCAGGGATAAGTTTGCCGGTTCGTACCAGATGGTGTGGGCGATAGGCAGTGAATATTACTACAGGCTCTGTGTATTGCTTTACCAATACCATGCACCGTTTCGATTCTTTCCTGCTCTCAAAATTTTGCATGGTATGAAAAATATCACTGATGAAATCCACCATGATGTGGTAAAACCAAAACTGGTAAATTCTCACCAGTCCAACCCTGATCAGTGAACAGCTCGCAGCTGTTTCATCGTATGACAGGATCTCTCTCCATACGACATCCAGACAATTTGATTTACACAAGAGGAAAAATAATGAATACAGTTCATAAGTGGCGTTTTTTCAGATCAGGTGGTTTTGATCAGGTACGTCTGGAAACAGGAGCAGATATTAAATTTCTTGGGACACTTGATCCCAAGCTGTGGGCTGCACTTAGTTGTCCGACGAGTAATCTGGAATTCGATGGCAAGACGCTTGAATTCATTGATACGGATCGTGACGGCCATATCCGTGTCCCGGAAATCATTGCTGCGGTTGAATGGGTGTCTTCTGTTCTGAAAGACCAAGGGGATCTCACTTCTGGAGCAGAAGCACTGCAACTGAGTGCGATCGATGACAGCACTTCGGAAGGTGCTGCGCTTCTGGCATCAGCCAGACAGATTCTGCTTAATATCGGTAAAAAAGATGAAGAAGTAATTACGGTTGAAGATACGGCTGATCTCAACAAAATTTTTGCCAGTACCAAATTCAATGGTGACGGTATCATTCCGGCCACTGCTGCCAGTGATGCTGAAACTCAAGCTGTCATCGAAGATGTGATGAAATGTGTCGGATCGGTACAGGATCGATCCGGTTTGCCAGGGGTTTCCGCAGAACTGATCGAACAATTTTTTACTGAAGCGAAAGCGTACTCGGAATGGTGGCAGGATGCAGAACGAGATGCTGACAGCATATTACCGCTGGGAGAAAATACTGAAGCCGCAAAGGCAGCTTTTGATGCCGTCAAAGCAAAAATAGATGATTACTTTACCCGTTGTAAGCTGGCTGAATTTGACCAGAAAGCAGGTGATCCGCTGAACCCGGCATTATCGGATTATGAAGCGCTCACCAATACGGATCTCTCTCGAACGACCGAACAACTTGCCACATTACCGCTCGCAAAAATTGAAGCCAAAAAGCCGCTTCCGCTCAATGAAGGCATCAATCCGGCCTGGAGCGACGCAATCGATGCGCTGAAACAACAGGTTATTCAACCTCTCTTGGCAGATAAAGAACAGTTGAGTGCGGATGAATGGCAGGCGCTTTGTGACAGATTTACTGCCCATCAGGCCTGGCTGGATGCCAAACAGGGCGCGGTGGTCGAACTTCTTGGAATCGGGCGAATTCGTTCGATTCTGGCGGGAAGGTATCAGGATGAGATCAGTGCATTATTGCAGAAAGACCAGTCGCTTGCCAGCGCATCCGATGCGATCGATTCAGTTGAAAAACTGATTCGTTATCAGCGAAATCTTTTTCAGCTCCTGAATAATTTCGTTTCGTTTCGTGATTTTTATACTGTACAGAATAAGGCGATTTTTCAGGCGGGTTCACTTTACCTGGATGGCCGTAATTGTGATTTCTGCCTGCGTGTCGATGATATCGAGAAGCACAGCAGCATGGCCGGTTTGAGTGGCATCTATCTGGCCTACTGCGAGTGTCAGCGCAGGGGTGGCAGCGAAAAAATGAATATCGCGGCTGCGTTTACGAATGGTGATGCAGATAATCTGATGGTTGGCCGGAACGGTATTTTCTATGATCGAAAAGGGCAGGACTGGGATGCCACCATCATCAAGATCATCGAGCATCCTATCAGCGTACGCCAGGCCTTCTGGTATCCGTACAAGCGCATCGGCAAGATGATCGGTGAACAGGTCGAGAAAATGGCCAGTGCGCGTGAGAAATTGGTACAGGATCAGGCGGCAGCAGGGGTTGCAGATATTTCACAAAAGGCGGAAGCAGGTAAACCACCCGCGGCGGCACCCTTCGATGTAGGTAAGTTTGCAGGGATTTTTGCTGCGATCGGTCTTGCAATTGGTGCAATCGGTACCGCGATTGCGTCGGTTGTAACTGGCTTCATGGGTCTGGTCTGGTGGCAAATGCCACTTACGATTCTCGGCCTGATTCTTGTGATATCCGGTCCTTCCGTACTGATTGCTTTTCTCAAGCTCAGAAAACGTAATCTGGCACCTTTACTCGATGGGAGCGGCTGGGCAGTCAATACGCGAGCAATCATCAATATTCCGTTTGGCATCTCGCTGACTCAAATGGCGGCTTTGCCTGCTGGCGCGCAACGTTCCCTAACTGACCCTTATGCAGAGAAAAAACGGCCCTGGAAATCTTATCTTTTCATTCTGCTCCTGCTGGGAAGTATTGCTTATCTTTTTCACGGTGGCTACCTCAATCAGGGTACGATCGACACGTTGAAAAAGCATTTTCTGTCGGATAAAGCAGAAACCAGCACAGAAGGAGCAAGTACGGTACAGGAAATCCCCTCTCCCTCTCCAGAAACGGAGGAAGCGGCTGACAGTCAGAAAACCGAGGCTGACAAGTCTTTTCACCCTGGGGTAGAGGAGGAGATGAAGAATGAATCAGCAATTTCTCCCGAGCCGGTATTGACTGTCCCGGCACCCAAACCACTTCCGCCTCCCCAGAACCGCTGAGAGCTGTTTATATAAAATGAATAGGAATCCAGGGAGGGAAGTACTGCGATAAAACTAATGTAGCCGCCGCAAATAGTGGGGTGGATTAGCTATAGGAACCCGATGTGTTCAAAGTCCAAGCTTATTTCAATATTGTAAGCCATTATGAACATATGGCACGTCGGCAACATCGTTGCCGACGATGGCTCCAATTATTACGGTGACACAAACCGGCATCCGGTAAGCAGTCATTTGTACACGCTGATTGAAGCTTGGTGTACCTATAGCTATTGTTAATTTTTCAAGTATTTAATCAGGTTTAATGGCAAATCTGCCGCTTCCGAGGAAGAATACCGCAAGCCCTGTAAGCAAAAAGAAAATCTGTAATTCCAACGCATATCCACCATGGTCAGTGAATGTAAATAATTCATCGCGATGTGCCAGCGCTATTGCGAATATGGTATTGCCAAAAATGAGCAAACCACCAATCCGGGAGAATATTCCCAGTATGACCATCAGTGGTGCAACGACTTCTCCCAGATAAACCCCGTAAGCCAGTATCTGGGGTAGATTTACGTTAGCCAGGAGTGTGCTGATAAAATCAAGAGAGCCCGGGTTAAGTATTTTATATACGCCATGAAAGAGTATGAGTATGCCTACCGTAAGGCGCAGAGTTAATTTACCCAATGCATCATTTTGAAATGGAAGATTCATTTCAGTTTTTCTCCTTTAGCCGTGTGGATTGAGAATATTAATATCAATTGTTGATGTGTATTAATTATAGAGTTCGTTACTATTTGATGGGAAATAGCTTCGATTTCAACACTGTAAATTTATTTGTTTCTTTCAAATATATGCGAACAAGAATTATACGCATTTGCTGACATCAGAATTGGAATAAGTAAAATTTTTTTGTGACTTTCTACAGAGTCGTCGACCGATTATGATCATGGTATAAACGGTCGATTTTCCCGTGTATGTAGAGTTCATTCAGGATTTGACCTTGATGCTCTCATTGACAAGAGACTATCCAGAATTCGGGCCAAAAAATACAAAAATATTTTCCAGTTTGGATTCATTTGAATAGTAGCATACGGGTTTATGGAGCAGAAGCTATAATTTTTGCGAGATAACTTGGGCAGACAAAGATGAATTCAACTGGAAATACGAGTAATAACGCTCATTTGCACTGGTCACATGTGCTGCTGATCGTTCTGGCTACGATCGTGCTGACTGTGGCTGGTACTTACTGGGTGCTCACAACCTATGTTTTTGTTTCATCTTTTGAGCCGGTTGTTTTGAGCACGAAGGAAGAAAAGACGCTGGAGCAGAAACTTCGGACGATCGGTTACGATTTTTCATTTTCATCACCGATAGCAAAGCGGAATGACGATCTCCAAGGTGAAATCGACAAGGAAGGTTTTCTGAAACCTCAAGCGTATTCTGAGCAGGGTGCAAAACGTGAAGTCAGCTTTACCGAGCGGGAGATCAATGCATTGCTGGCTAAAAATACCGATCTTGCACAAAAACTGGCGATCGATTTTGCCGATGAGCTGGTGAGCGCACGCCTGCTCCTTCCGCTCGAGGAGGATTTTCCGGTGCTGGGCGGGAAAACGCTGCGCCTGAACGCCGGTCTCGGTATGGCTTATCGCAACGATAAGCCCGTCATTATCCTCAAGGGTGTCAGTATCATGGGAGTTCCCGTTCCTAATGCGTGGCTGGGTGGATTGAAGAATATCGACTTGGTCAGTGAATTTGGCATGGATCCCGGTTTCTGGAAATCTTTCTCCGAGGGCGTTGAACACATCCAGGTGACGGATGGCAAAATTGATATCCGGTTAAAAGAGTGATTTCCGGATGCGCTTCCGGTTACGGAAGAAATGGCCGGATCAAGTTTATCGGGAGGCGGTAAGGATTTCCCGTGTTGTTTATGGCTTTCTTCAGGCTGCTGTGATTATGGTTTAGGAATCTCTGAAAAATGTTAGCGAGGCAGTCAGTTCAAGGCAAAAGTCGGTTAGAAAGCGGAGTTTATACGTAATAAATGAGCATTTTGAGCCGACTTTTAACGCAGAAATGGCAACGCAGGTAGTTTTTCAGAAGTTTCTTTACTGTTTCCTGCAGGCCGCATGCGCTTCACATCCCTCATGGCTGTCAGATAGGCAATGATTTCCGCTATGACCTTTTCCCGTTCCGGTATTGCGGCAGCCAGAGCTGGCATGGTAGTGTTGTAACGCAGACTGGCCGGATTATCTATCCATTGCTTCAGATATCCGGGTTTGAAGTATTCGGTCACGCTGACCGGGTAATTCAGTTCGGGTGCTTTGCCACCTCCCTGACCATTGATCGTATGGCATGCCATGCAGTATTTGCGAAAATACAGAAATCCCCGCCTGGTTTCCGCAGATGCACCCGCTGGTGGAAACATTCCCGGAAAACGTGCTGCAAAAGAAACCAGCTCAATACGGGCAATCTGATAAGGCATATCGGAAGCGCCTTCATCGAGCAAGGCGGGAGATTTCAGGTTATCCCATATCAGGTAAGCTGGTTCCAGCGCGACAACTTCATGATTCTGGAGCGCGTTACTGAGTGTAAAGGGTTTGTTGTCCGCGCTGGCAACGGCGAGATAAGCATCGTAAGTGAGGAATTTCGCAACCGGAATACTGGGCTGGTAGCCATCCTGGCAGGTGAAGATGATTTCATCCGCTGTTCGCCAGCTTGGACTGAACATCTGGTCAAAAACTAATTGTGCTGGATAAACTTTGTATTGCCGCTCCCTGCCTTCGTGTACTTCAAAAACTTTCAAGGTTTTCTGTTGGGCGAGGGTATTCAGTTCTGCTGGCTTCAGAGATCTGATGAGTCCATCCGGATTCTTGAATTCGATCAATGTTTCAACTACATTGGCTTGTGCATAAGCCGGATGGGTAAAGGCAATTAACAGCAATACACCCGGTATTAAGCGTGTGAAGTAGAGCGTGATGGTGCGAAAGCATTTATTCATTGTTCAATTTTCTTTGAATCGACAGGGAATCGGTCTTAACTATTTTTACATATGACTCATTCCTTTGATGTAATCATCATCGGTGCGGGTGCGGCCGGATTGATGTGTGCGATCGAGGCGGGCAAGCGTGGGCGCAGGGTGTGGCTGATCGACCATAGCACCAAAATCGCCGAGAAGATCCGCATTTCCGGCGGCGGGCGCTGCAATTTTACCAATCTGCATACCCAACCCCAGTGTTACCTCTCTCAGAATCCGCATTTCTGTAAATCGGCACTCAGGCGCTATACACCGCAGGATTTCATTGCGCTGGTACGCAAGCATGGCATCGCTTTTCATGAAAAGAAGCTGGGGCAGTTGTTTTGTGATGATTCTGCCAAACAGATCATCGCCATGCTGTTGGCGGAAGCGCGCGAAGCAGGCGTGAAACTGGAAAACCCGGTGCAGGTGCATGCCATCGAAACCGTGGCAGGCGGTTATCGACTCAAAACCAGCCGGGGCGAGCAGATTTGTGCTTCGCTGGTGATTGCGACGGGTGGTCTTTCGATTCCCAAGATCGGCGCGACTCCTTTTGGTTATGAGGTTGCCAGACAATTCGGGCTGAATATTATTCAGCCGCGCGCGGCGCTGGTGCCACTGGTGTTCGATGGTGCATTGCTGGCGCGCTGTCAGGCATTGAGCGGGCTTTCAGTCGAGGCGGATGTGCGTTTCAGGAAACAGGTTTTTGCCGAAGGATTACTTTTTACCCATCGGGGATTGAGCGGCCCTTCCATTTTACAAATCTCGTCGTATTGGGAAGAAAGAGAGCCGATTGTGATCAATCTGGCACCCGGTACGGATGTGCTTGCGTTTTTGAAAGAACAAAAACAAAGCCAGCCCAGGCTGTATATCAACAACGCACTGGCGGAAATTCTGCCCAGACGGCTTGCCCAAAGCATTTGCGATGAACGGAACGACAGCGGCCCATTGGCCAATTTATCTGATACCCGGCTCGCGGCGCTGGCTAGTGCTGTCAACGCCTGGTATGTCAAACCGGTTGGCACTGAAGGTTACCGGACGGCCGAAGTGACACGGGGCGGGGTAGATACCCGTGAATTATCTTCGCAGACAATGGAGGCGAACAAACAGCCTAGCTTGTTCTTTATCGGTGAAGTGGTGGATGTTACCGGCCACTTGGGCGGCTTCAACTTCCAGTGGGCCTGGTCCTCGGGCTACGTGGCCGGGCAGTATGTATAGTTTGTCTTGTTACTGTCATGCCGGTATGATAAACCGGCCATGCCCCATATGTTGCATCTTTTATTTACCATGTATTTGCTGCAAGCCGGGTATGACATTCGCACCATACAGGAGTTGTCGGGGTACGAGAATGTGACGCCACCAGGATCTACATCATGTATTGAATAGAGGCGAGCGCGGTGTGGCCGAGCCCGTGTAACTTGAATTTGAGTAACTACCTCAGGAACTCTCTTATGACCAACCCTCTCCTCATCGCCAAATCCGGCAACACCGAACTGGCCATCCTGCCGAGCATGGCCAATCGCCACGGGCTGATTGCCGGGGCAACCGGCACGGGCAAGACCATTACACTGCAAAGTCTGGTAGAGCAATTTTCACGTGCCGGGGTACCGGTGTTCATGGCGGATGTGAAGGGTGATCTTTCCGGTATGTCCCAGCCGGGTGGGGGTAATGCCAGGGTGGAAGCGCGTGTGGCGGAGCTGGGATTGAAGGGCTTTGGCTACGCAGCCTGCCCGGTGGTGTTCTGGGATGTATTTGGCCAGAAGGGGCACCCGGTGCGAGCGACAGTATCCGACATGGGGCCGCTGCTGCTGGCACGCATGCTGAATCTGAACGATACCCAGAGCGAGGTGCTGACGGCGATATTCCATATTGCCGATGACAATGGCTGGCTGTTGCTGGACCTGAAGGATCTGCGTGCGATGTTGCAGCACGCGGCGGAGAACGCCAGCAGCTACAGTGCGAAATACGGCAATATTTCTACCGCCAGCGTTGGTGCTATCCAGCGCAGATTGTTGCAACTGGAGCATGAGGGCGGTGACCAGCTGTTTGGCGAGCCTGCGCTCAATTTTGACGATCTGATGCAGACTGCTGAAGATGGACGCGGCATAATCAATATCCTAGCGGCAGAAACGCTTTATAACTCACCGCGTGCTTATGCCACGCTGCTTTTGTGGCTGCTTTCCGAGCTGTTCGAGAACCTTCCCGAAGTGGGAGATGTGGAAAAGCCTCGACTGGTATTCTTTTTTGACGAGGCGCATCTGCTGTTCAACGATGCACCCGCCGCGCTGCTGTCCAGAATCGAGCAGGTGGTGCGGCTGATCCGCTCCAAGGGCGTTGGCGTGTATTTTGTCAGCCAGAACCCGCTGGATATTCCGGATGCAGTGTTGGGACAACTGGGCAACCGTGTTCAGCATGCCCTGCGCGCTTTTACGCCACGCGACCAGAAGGCGGTGCGGGCGGCAGCCGAGACCTTTCGCCCCAATCCGCAAATCGACGTGGAGGCAGCTATTACCGAGATGGGCGTAGGCGAGGCGCTGATTTCCCTGCTGGATGAAAAGGGACGTCCTCACCCCGTGGAGCGCGGCCTGATCGTGCCGCCGGGCAGCCGAGTGGGGCCGGCCACCGAGGCCGAGCGTCAGCAGGCCATTCGCGGTTCCCTGCTGTACGGGCATTATGAACAGCTGGTGGATCGGGAATCGGCTTATGAAATCCTCAAGGCGCGCGCCGCAATATCGCCGGAACAAGCACCAGCTGAGGCTGATCGCGGCTTTAACTGGGGCGAATTGCTGGGCGGCAGTACCGGACCGCGCGGCGGGCGACGCGAGGGTATCGTGGAGACGATAGCCAGGAGCACGGCGCGTACCATTGGTTCCCAGCTTGGGCGCCAGGTGATCCGTGGCGTGCTGGGTTCCATTTTTGGTGGCGGACGACGGCGCTGAACCGGGCGAGAGTGTCATAAAAAAGGCTGCAGGATCTGCAGCCTTCGTGGTGTTTACACTTGTCAGAAATAAAGTGGGTGTTCTTTTGTTCTTCGAGAGGCTTACGCGCCAGAAGTAATGCTGTGCCACATAACGTCTGAGAGAAGGTGATGTGTCAGAATCTGCGCCTACGACTACGATGGTTATTCTCGCTGTCGTCGCTACCAGAAGAACACCACTGGGATTCACAAGGAATTCCATCTCCATCACCATCCATTTTTGTGCTGGGGCAATTTTTGAGAAAGTATGTGGCCTCTACGCATGATGTCATTTGCGAGCAATGCATTCTTCCGTCTCAGCGGAATGAACTAGATGATACTTCTGATCGTGTACTGATCGGTTTTGGCTGTGTGCTGATTGGTTCAAAGTAACTTTTCACCGCAAAGACCTGGTTGTATTGGTGTTGTTTGTACCAATTGTTCCCATACCAACCGGCACCAGCAATTACGGCGATGATGAGTAGATTTTTCATGGTTCCCATCTTCTAATGTCCGAATTCACCAGCTTTGCGCGGGGTTATGCGCAAATGAATTGTTAGCCTCATACGGTACCTAGCAAAGAGTTAAGGGTTCTTGTACCTGAAGGCGACAACAACCAGCCGAGTGCTCCGCAGTTGAATATAACAGTAGCCCAGAACGTGGTTTAGAACGATGCTTTGGCTGACTTGTGCCGAAGTAGTCGCTGTGCGGCCAGAGCACCGGGCCAACCACCGAGAAGGGCGAATAAATGTAATGTACTTTCTTGGGTTCGCCATTGATTCCGTAAGGCTGCGGATTTGTCGAATGCGTAGGCGGAGAAAGCAACGATACTTGTAATGATGTAAAGCGCGAGGACAGTACTGGGAAGCCGGCCAGTGACGACAACACCAACGACAAAGACCAAGAAACAAACAGCGAATAGTGGGGGAAGGCTGCTGCGGCCCGGAGCCTTAGGCGGTGTGGGCCGTTCGCCAACAAACGCAACAGCTTTCGCTTGGGAGCGACCTTTACCATCGACCGTGAGTTCATAGGTGACGAGTTCGTTTCCTTCTGGCCGGCGCTGCCGGCTGGAAAACGAGTTGATATGTACAAAGACTTGTTCTCCACCACCGTTGGGTGTGACGAAGCCAAAGCCTTTGTCATCCTTCCATGCGGTAATTCGGCCTTGATAACGCATATCGATTTGACGAGAAGGTTAACGCTCCGCTGCAACCGGTTGTTGGGCAGCAACATAGGACAGCCCTGCAATTTCGAATTTGCGCCGTAAAGATTTCGGAAGCCAGGAGACAGCTTTGTCAAGAAAGACCATTAATTGTTCTCGGGAAATGCACTCGATGTTGCTCCCACCAACGCCAGAATAGATGTCGTTGGTCTGAAACAAGAATACTTTATGCGGGAAGGGCGCATAATCATCCCTATTAAGCGGTGTGTTTCCCGTTTTCACTTGAACTCCTGCCACTTGACCATCCTGCGGATTGACACACAGATACTCGAAGGTCATCGAGTCACCCTTCCGCGAATGTGGCACGACGTACCAGCCTATCGTTTGAAGATAAAGAAACACCACGTCCTCAGTTTCCTCGGCGTCGAGCATCATGAAAGCGTCCAAGCACTTAGCTTTGTTGATCTCGTAGATATCCTGACCATTTAAGGTGTTCCATAGATAGCGCGAGTATTCGTATGCTTTATCATCCGCAATCTTTTGAATGGTGCGCGAGGCCCTAAAGCACGCAACGATCTTGCCCGGAACCCCATCCGTGTCGACTCGCTTAAGCTCGCAACGAAAGATGTTCGCGATATCAATGTCGAGCCGTCGGGCCTCTTCCGTTGCCCAGTATTCCCACCTAGAGCATTTCTCGTTTAGTTAGACACATAGCCGGAGTTGGTGAAGTAGTTACGG
>OBJA01000354.1_pt1 | contig 41907 bp, 41 predicted proteins | sample 1519751 | NCBI WGS metagenome assembly OBJA01 (sample SAMEA3881238, study PRJEB22517) | soil metagenome | biome: lake sediment; feature: soda lake sediment; material: sediment, water from around vicinity | place: India | collected 2013-12-23 | depth 3 m
CCTAGCCTGGACTATTCATGAACGACCTACTGCGGCCGCCGATATACCTGAAAAGCGCGCGCGTGCTCCCTCCAGGTGCTCGACATACTGTCGAGTATGCCTGCGCGCCTTCCAGGCCGCGCCACGCGCTCTTTTCAGGCATCTCGACGCCCTCGCTACGGCAGCTCATGAATCGTCCAGGCTAGCTGCCAACCTCGTCCAGGCCGGCCTCGCCGCCGCTCGTGACGCAGGCCTGCAGGCGGATGCGCAAGCGCGCCCCGCCCTCCGCGACGTTCTCCGCCTGGATGACGCCACCGTGCTCCTCGACGATCTTCTTCACGATGGCCAGGCCCAGCCCGGTACCGCGGGGCTTGGTGGTGACATAGGGCTCGAACAGGTGCTCCATCACCTCGGCGGGGAATCCCGGACCGTTGTCCTCCACCACCAGGTCCACGTACACCAGGTCCGGCTGCCGTACCGGCTCGGTGCTGATGCGCACCCGGGGGGACTTCACGTGGGCACAGGCCTCCAGCGCGTTCTTGACCAGGTTGAGCAGCACCTGGCGCATGCGCCCGGCATCCACCTCCACCAGCACCCCCGCGGCCGCGCCGTGAAACTCCAGTTTCACGCCGGCGGCCATGCCCCGGTACAGGTCCAGCACCTCCTGCACCAGGCGATTGAGCTCCAGCCGCTCGGGGCGCATCTGCGGGGCGCGGGCATACTCGGTGAAGGCATTGACCATCTCCTTCATGGTCTCCACCTGCTGGACGATGGTGTGGGTGGCGCGATCGAGCACCTCCGCATCCTCGCCCTGCAGGGTGCCGAGATAGCGCCGGCGCAGGCGCTCCGCCGACAACTGGATCGGCGTGAGCGGGTTCTTGATCTCGTGGGCGAGACGGCGCGCCACCTCGCCCCAGGCGGCATCCCGCTGCGCCTGCAGCAAGGCGGTGACATCGTCGAACACGATCACGTGCCCCTCGCCATCGGGCAGGCCGGTGCCGCGGCACATCAGCACGCGGCGGCCGTTCGTGCCCATGAGCGTGACCTGCTCCTGCCATTCCTGCGGCAGGAAGGGGGTATGCTGGCGCACCACTTCCAGGAAGGGCTGCAGGAAATCATGCTCCTCCACCACATCCTGCAGGGTCTTACCCTGGTAGGCGGGGAGATCTATGCCCAGGATCTGTGCCGCGGACTCGTTCACCGTGCGCACCCGCTGCTCGGCGCCCAGGCTCATCACCCCGGATGACAGGCTGCCCAGCACCGTCTCCAGGTAGGCGCGCTGTCCTTCCACCAGGCGCTGGCTGCGCCCCGCCTGGTCGCGTGCCTTGGCGATGCGCCGGGTCATGTCGTTGAAGGATTGCACCAGGAAGCCCAGCTCGTCCTCGCCGGCCACCGGCAGGCGCTTGCCGTAGTCGCCCTCCGCCACGGCGCGGGTGCCCTCGGCGAGATCGGCGATGGGGGCCACCAGGCGCCGTGCCGAGTGGAAGGCGGCCCACACGGCGGACAGCAGGCTCAGCATCAGCACCAGGGACAGGGTGAGGGTGTAGCTGTACTTGAGCGGCTGGCGCAGGTAGGCCAGCTCCTTGTAACGGGCAAACTCGTTCTGCACCGTCTCGGCCAGGTCGCTCAGGCGCTCGGGGATGCTATACAGCGCCTGCAACACGTAGCGCTCCTCGTCGGGCCGGCCGATGCGCAGCGGGACCACGGCGCGCACGTAGATGACATCGTCGATGGGATCCAGGCTCACATAGGATTGCCGCGCATCGAGAGGCAGGCGCATCTCCTCGGCGGGGCGGATGGGCAGGATGGCGGTGGGATCGATGCTGCTGCTGGCGATGATGCGCCCGTCACTGCGCGTCACCGACAGTTCCACGGCGCCGCTGCGCACCCGCAGGTCGTACAAGCCCATGGGGATCAGGGCCGGCTGCTGGCCGCTCAGCTCCGCCGCCACGCGCTCGGTGATGCGCAGCTGTTCGCGCAGGCGCGCGTCCAGGGCGGAACGGCTCAGCTCCAGGGCGCTCTCCAGGGCCTGCTCGATGTGCACGTCGAACCAGCTGTCCAGTCCCCGGTGCAGGAACTGCAGGGAGAAGTAGTAGACGATGCTCACCGGCACCACCGCCAGCACCATGAACATCACCACCAGGCGCCGGGTGAGCCGCACCCCCGGTGTGCGCCGGCGCGACTGCACGAACAGCCAGTAGAGGTTGCTGCCGATCAGTGTGACCAGCACCAGCAGCCCCAGGGCGTTGATGAGCAGCAGCCAGGTGTAGAGCTGGCCGAAGCGCTCGGAATTGTGCGTGGCGCTGCTCATGAAGCTGAGCGACACCAGCAGCAGCACGAACAGGCCCAGCATGGGCCAGATCCTCAGGCCACGGCGGCTCATGGTTCCAGCGGCCATGTATACCAGTCGCCCTTCACGCCCCAGCCCGAGGAGAGGTAGGCCCAGAGCCGGATCGGGGTCGGCAGCTCCTCGATGTCGAGGTCGGCGCGCAGGCGCAGCTCATACCGGTCGCCCCGCGTCAGCAGGCGGGCATCCAGCAGGGGGAGGTCGTAGAGGCTGCCGATGGAGTGCAGGGCATCCTCGAGGTACTGGAAGCTTTGCTGCACCCCGGTATTGAAACTATGCACCAGGTAGCGCTGGCTCAGGGCATGGTAGCGCAGCTGGTAACGCTGGCGCAGTTGCGCCACCTGCTCGTTCCACAGCCAATCCCGCTCCCGGATGACCTGGATACGGATCTCCAGCACCAGGGGCACCCCGTGCTGCAGCGCCTCCAGGGCCTGGTCCCCCAGCCGGTATTCCACCAGGGCACTGATACGATAGACACCATCCACCAGGAGGCTGCGCGCCTCGCGCACCTCGAAGCTGCTGTCCTGTACCCCGTCGGCCGCAGCCGCGGCCGTGGCCAGGCAGAGCAGCAGGCACAGCCACAACCCGGGCCAAGCCTGGCGCGGGCCATCGCAGTTCGGCCTATGCCTGTTTTTGTATGCAAGCGTAATAGAAGCCATCCATATCCTGCTCGCCCGGCAGGCGTTGTCGACCCACGGCGCAGGCATGCCCCCAGGTGGCCGTGATGGGCCGTTCCCGCGCCTCGGGATGCGCCCGCAAAAAGGCCTGGAGCTGTTCGGTGTTTTCCGCGCGCAGCACCGAGCAGGTACAGTATTCAAGCATACCGCCTGGCACCAGCAAGGGCCACAGGGCCTCCAGCAGGCGCTGCTGCTGCGCCACCAGCCCCACCACGTCCGTGGCGCGCCGCAGCACCTTGATGTCCGGGTGGCGGCGGATCACGCCGCTGGCGCTGCAGGGGGCATCGAGCAGGATGCGATCGAAAGGCCGGCCGTCCCACCATTGCGCCACGGCGGCGGCATCGGCGGCAACCAGGCGGGCCTGCAGGCCGAGCCGCTCCAGGTTCTCCCCCACCCGCCGCAGGCGTTCGGGGTCCTGGTCCAGGGCCAGCAGCTCCGCCAGCCCCGGCGTGCGCTCCAGGAGGTGCCCGGTCTTGCCGCCGGGCGCGGCGCAGGCATCGAGCACCCGCATGCCCGGTTCTGCCGCCAGCAGCTGGACGGCGAGCTGGGCGGCGCCGTCCTGCACCGACACCAGGCCGTCCAGGAAGCCCGGCAGAGCCTCCACCGCCAGGGGCGTGGCCAGGCGTATGCCCTGCTCCGTGCCGGCGATGGGCTCGGCACCGGGATCCAGGGCGCGCAGGGACTGCAGGTACTCCGACCGTCCCTGGCGCCGGGCATTGACCCGCAGGCTCATGGGAGGCCGCTCATTGCCCGCCGCGGCGATGGCCTGCCAGTGCTGCGGCCAGTCCTGCTGCAACCACTGCAGCAACCAGCCCGGGTGGGCGTAGCGCCCCGCCTCGCTGGCATCGGCGCGCGCCTCGACGGCCTCGCGCTGGCGCTGGTAGTTGCGCAGCACGGCGTTGACCAGCTTGCCGGCCCACCCCTTGCCCAGTTCCCGGGCCGCCTCCACGCTGGCGTGCACGATGCCGTGGGGGGCCAGGGACAGCCAGCCCAGCTGGTACAGGCCCGCCAGCAGCAGGGCCTGCAGGTCGCGGTCCTTGTCCTTGAGGGGTTTCTGCAGCAGCGCGGCCAGCATGGCCTCCAGGCGCGGGTACCAGCGCAGGGTGCCGTAGGCCAGCTCCTGCACCAGGGCGCGATCCCGCGCCGGCGCCTGGTCCAGCACGGCGGGCAGCACGGCACTCAGGGAGCGACCCTGGCCCACCACCTCGGCCACGGCCAGCGCCGCCAGGGCACGGGCGTTGGGCCTCATGGCCATGATCGCGCCTGCCGCACCGGCCCGTCATTCCCCAAGACGCACCCCGTCCACCGGGTGGGCGTTGAGAAAGTCCGCCACCGCCATGGGCCGCTTGCCCGGCATCTGCACCTCTTCGAGACAGAGCACCCCGCGGCCGCAGGTCACGCGGATCCCCGCGCGGTCGGCGCCCAGCACCGTGCCCGGCGGGGCCGTGCCGGGACCCGCCTCGGGGCGGCTGCGCCATACCCGCAGCACCTGGCCGCGGTAGCGGGTCTGGGCCACGGGCCAGGCGTTGAAGGCCCGCACCTGGCGGTCCAGCTCCTCCGCGTCCCGGCTCCAGTCCAGTTCCGCCTCGGCCTTGTCGAGCTTGTGGGCGTAGGTGGCGAGGGTATCGTCCTGGGGCTCCGGGGTGAGGTCGCCGGCCAGGATGGCCTCCAGCCGCTCCGCCAGCAGGCTGGCGCCCAGGGCGGACAGGCGGTCGTGCAGGCGGCTGCCGGTATCCTCGCCCCCGATGGGGCAGACGGCCCTGGCCAGCATGGGCCCCGTGTCCAGGCCCGCCTCCATCTGCATGAGGGTGACGCCGGTCTCCGCGTCGCCGGCCAGGATGGCGCGCTGGATGGGTGCCGCCCCGCGCCAGCGCGGCAGCAGTGAGGCATGGACGTTGACACAGCCCCGGGGCGGGATGTCGAGCACCGCCTGGGGCAGGAGCAGGCCGTAGGCCACCACCACCATCAGGTCGGGCCGCAGGACCGCCAGGGCCTGCTGTTCATCCGTGTCCTTGAGGCTGACGGGCTGCCGCACGGGGATGCCGTGGGCCAGGGCCAGCTCCTTCACCGGGCTGGCGCGCAGCTGGCGGCCGCGCCCCGCCGGGCGGTCCGGCTGGGTGTAGACGGCCACCACCTCGTGGGGGCTGTCCAGCAACACCTGCAGCACGGGCACGGAGAACTCGGGGGTGCCGGCGAACACGATCTTCATGGGTATTCCTGCCTGGGGTCCGGGGTGGACCGGTAAAAAGCGTTATGGCCACGGAAGCACACGGAAAAACACGGAAATAACACCAGGGAACGCGGAATCAATTCGTCATGCCGGCGCATGCCGGTATCCACATACCTGATCCACCTGGATTCCGGCATGCGCCGGCATGACGAAACAAGGGTTGCAGGGCGTTCAGATATCCGGGATGGTCAGGTTCCGCCTGGCACATTCGGCACCTCCAGACCCGTGCCCCGGATCTTTTCCGTGTTTTTCCGTGTGCTTCCGTGGCCAATATGTTTTTTTGAACGCTCAGATGACCTTCTCCGCCTCGCGGGCCGGGGCGGGCGGCGTGTGCTCGCGCTGCTGCTTTTCCAGTTTCTTGCGGATGCGCTGGCGCTTGAGGCCGGACAGGTAGTCCACGAACAGCTTGCCGTCGAGGTGGTCGATCTCGTGCTGGATGCAGACCGCCAGCAGGCCCTCGGCATCCAGCTCGAAGGGCTGGCCGTCGCGGCCCAGGGCGCGCACCTTCACGGAATCGGCGCGGGTCACCTTCTCGAAGAAGCCCGGAACCGACAGGCAACCCTCCTCCATCTCCTCGACGCCGTCCCGCGCCAGGATCTCCGGATTGACCAAAAATAAAGGTTGGTCCTTTCCCTCCGATATATCGATGACGACGAGCCGCTTGGCGATGTTCACCTGGGTGGCCGCGAGGCCGATGCCCGGGGCCTGGTACATGGTTTCCAGCATGTCATCGAGCACACGGCGAATGGCGTCGTCCACCTGCGCCACGGGCTTCGCCACGTTGCGCAGGCGCGGGTCGGGAAAGTGCAAAATATTCAAAATGGCCATGTGAACATCATCACGCTTCGGGGCAGTTGTACATTATAGACTGCAACACAATGATCATACTGGGTTTCGACAGGCCATTTCCATACTTTGTGCGGTACGGTTTTTCCGCTACACTCGCCACCCAGGACGCAGAATTACAAAGAGTTACCAGCCCCAGAACCATGCGGGAATGGTACGAGGGACGCGGAGCCACCAGCCGCGTCACGAACAACGAACGATTGAAAGGGATGCCCTATGGCCATTAAGAAACTTCTGGGACTGGCGGCGGCCATGCTCTTTGCCGCCAGCCTGTACGCCGACCAGATCGCCCTCGCCCCGAACCATCCGGAACGCTACGTGGTCGTGAAAGGCGACACCCTGTGGGACATCTCCGGCCGCTTTCTCGAGAAACCCTGGCTCTGGCCCGAGGTCTGGTACGTCAACCCCCAGATCGAGAACCCCCACCTCATCTATCCCGGGGATGTCATCACCCTGGTGTACGTGGACGGCAAGCCCCAGCTGCGGCTGGAACGGGGGCGCCCCACCGTGAAACTCTCGCCCACCGCGCGCGAGGAGCGCCTCGACCAGGCCATCCACACCATCCCCATCGATGCCATCCGCCAGTTCCTGACCCAGCCCCTGGTGGTGGACGAGGATGAATTGCGCACCGCCCCCTACCTGCTGACTGCCGCCGACGAACACGTGATCGCCGGTGCCGGCGACCGCATCTATGTGCGCGGCGTGCAGGACGAAAGCGCCAGTGACTTCAGCCTGTACCGCGCCCAGGGCCACTACCAGGACCCCGACAGCGGCGAGATGCTCGGCCACAAGGCCATGTATATCGGTGATGCCCGCCTCAACGCCTTCGCCGACGTGAGCACCATGACCCTGGTGCGCACCAACCGCGAGGCCCGGGCCGGCGACCGCCTGCGTCCGGTGACGGAGGAAGAGATCCATACCCATTTCACCCCGCGCGCACCATCCCAGGAGGTCGAGGGCCGCATCATCGACGTGGTGGACGGGGTCACCCAGATCGGCCAGTACCAGGTGGTGGCCATCAACCGCGGGAGCCGCGAAGGGATCGAGGTGGGCCATGTGCTGGCGGTCTACCAGGCCGGTAACCAGGTGCCGGACCCCATGAGCGCCCGGCGCGAGCTGGTCCGGCTGCCCGACGAACATGGCGGCGAGCTGCTGATCTTCCGGGTGTTCGACAAGGTCAGCTTCGGCCTGGTCATGAAGGCCACCCGGTCGCTGCACGTGCTGGACTTCGTACGTAATCCTTGAGCCGGCGGACGGTTCCCGTCCAAGGGTCAGGCGCGGCCAGGGAACGGCCGCGATGAACCAGCCGCCCCTCCCCGCCGACACCCTGCGCCACTGGCTGGCGCTGTACCGCGCCCCCGCCCTGGGCCCGGCGGGTTTTCGCCGGCTGCGCCAGTCCTATGCCGAACCCGCCGCGGCGCTCGCCGACGACCCCGCCCGGCTGCAGGCCCTGGGCCTGTCGGCGGAGGCCGTGGCGGGCCTGCGCCAGCCCGACTGGGAGGGCGCGGACCGCGACCTGCACTGGCTGCAGGCCGAAGGGCGCCACCTGCTGGCCCTGGGGGAAGCCGACTACCCGCCCCTGCTGGCCGAGATCCCCGACCCGCCGCCCCTGCTGTTCGTGCATGGCGATCCCGCGCACCTGACCCTGCCCCAGCTGGCCCTGGTGGGCAGCCGCAACCCCACCCCCGCCGGGCAGCGCAATGCCCGGGATTTCGCCGCCCACCTGGCGCGGGCCGGCCTGGCCATCACCAGCGGCCTGGCCCTGGGTATCGACGGCGCCGCCCACCAGGGGGCCCTGGAGGCCGGCGGCGTCACCCTGGCCGTCATGGGGACCGGTCCCGACCGCATCTACCCGGCCCGCCACCGCGACCTGGCTCATGCCATCGCGGCAACAGGCGCCCTGGTCACGGAGTTCCCCACCGGCACCCCGCCGATGCCGGACCATTTCCCGCGTCGCAACCGCCTCATCAGCGGGCTCAGCGTCGGCACCCTGGTGGTGGAGGCGGCCCTGCGCTCCGGCTCCCTGATCACGGCCCGCTTCGCCCTGGAACAGGGGCGCGAGGTGTTCGCCATCCCCGGCTCCATCCACAACCCCCTCGCCAAGGGCTGCCACGCCCTCATCCGCCAGGGCGCCAAGCTGGTGGAGACCGCCCGGGACATCGCCGAGGAGCTGGGCGCCCTGTGCGGGGCCTGTGCCGCCGGGGCGTCCGATGAAGCCGTGCCGGAGTCCGGGGAACTGGCCACAGATTATCGGCAACTCCTTGATTCCATGGGCTATGACCCCGTCAGCGTGGATGAGCTGGTGGTCCGCTGTGGATTGACGGCGCAGGCGCTTTCCTCCATGCTCCTGCTCCTAGAGCTGCAGGGCCATGTGGTCCCCAGTGCCGGTGGACGCTATGTCCGCACCGACAAGAGAGTCTGAAATGAAAGAGAACCTGTTCGATGTCCTCATCTACCTGTTCGAAAATTACTATATGGATGAGGAACATGCGCCGGGTACCGACCGTGAGTCCCTGCAACTGGAACTCAACGAGGCCGGCTTCCCCCTGCACCAGGTGAATCAGGCCTTCGACTGGCTGGATGGCCTGTCCACCCAGCCGGTCACACCGAACACCGGGCACCAGACCCGCCATGCCATGCGGGTCTACCACGGGCCGGAACTGGAACGCCTGGACACCGAATGCCGGGGCTTCCTGCTGTTCCTGGAGCAGATGGGCATCCTCACGCCCGTGAGCCGCGAGCTGGTGGTGGACCGGGTCATGGCGCTGGGCACCGACGACCTCGACCTGGAACAATTGAAGTGGGTGGTGCTGATGGTGCTCTTCAACCAGCCGGGAGAGGAAGCCGCCTATGCCTGGATGGAAGACCTGGTGCTGGACAGCATGACCGGCAGCCTGCACTAGCCGCCCCGCCACCGCGCGCCGCCCCGGGCCCTCCGGGCAGCCACCCTGACTCGATCACGCCATAACCTATGAGCAACCTGGTAATCGTAGAATCGCCGGCCAAGGCGAAGACCATCAAGAAATACCTGGGCAAGGGTTTCGAGGTGCTGGCCTCCTACGGCCATGTGCGCGACCTGGTGCCCAAGGAAGGCGCCGTGGACCCGGACCACGACTTCGCCATGAAGTACCAGGTGATCGACAAGAACGCCAAGCACGTGGACGCCATCGTCAAGGCCCTGAAGAAGGCCGACACCCTGTACCTGGCCACTGACCCGGACCGCGAGGGGGAGGCCATCTCCTGGCACCTGTACGAGCTGCTGCAGGACCGTGGCAAGCTCAAGGACAAGACCGTGCAGCGGGTGGTGTTCCACGAGATCACCAAGCGCGCCATCCAGGAGGCCATGGAACATGCACGCGACCTGTCCCACGACCTGATCAATGCCCAGCAGGCGCGCCGCGCCCTGGATTACCTGGTGGGCTTCAACCTCTCGCCGCTGTTGTGGAAGAAGGTGCGCCGCGGCCTGTCCGCCGGCCGGGTGCAGAGTCCCGCCCTGCGCATGATCGTCGAGCGCGAGGAGGAGATCGAGGCCTTCAAGCCGCGCGAATACTGGACCATCGAGGCCGACCTGGAGAAGGACCAGCAGGCCTTCAGCGCCAAACTGACCCAGCTGCACGGCAAGAAGCTCAGCCAGTTCAGCGTCACCAACGGCGACAAGGCCGGCGCGGTGGAGCAGGAACTGACCGCCGCCGCGAAGGGCGAGCTGGTGGTGCAGGCGGTGGAGAAAAAGCAGCGCAAGCGCAACCCGGCGGCGCCCTTCACCACCTCGACCCTGCAGCAGGAGGCCTCGCGCAAGCTGGGCTTCACCGCCAGCCGCACCATGCGTGTGGCGCAGCAGCTCTACGAAGGCCTGGACATCGGCGGCGAGACCGTCGGCCTCATCACCTACATGCGTACCGACTCGGTGAACCTGGCCCAGGAGGCGCTGGACGAGATCCGCGCCCTGATCGTCGAGCGCTACGGCAAGCACAACCTGCCCGCCAGCCCACGCCTGTTCAAGACCAAGGCCAAGAATGCCCAGGAGGCCCACGAGGCCATCCGCCCCACCTCGGTGCAGCACAGCCCCGAGGCCATGAAGACCCATCTCAACGCCGAGCAGATGAAGCTCTACGAGCTGATCTGGAAGCGCACCGTGGCCTGCCAGATGATCCACGCCACCATCAACACCGTGGGCGTGGACTTCGCCTGCGGCGAGGGCAACGTACTGCGCGCCACCGGTTCCACGGTGGTGGACCCGGGCTTCATCGCCGTCTACCAGGAAGGCCAGGACGACCGCGAGGCGGACAGCGACGAGAAACTGCTGCCGCCCATGGAGGAAGGCGATCGGGTGCAGCTGCATAAAATCCGCCCCGAACAGCACTTCACCGAGCCGCCGCCGCGCTTCAGCGAGGCCAGCCTGGTACGCGCCCTGGAAGAACACGGCATCGGCCGTCCTTCCACCTATGCCTCCATCATCTCCACCCTGCAGGCGCGCGAGTACGTCACCCTGGACAAGCGCCGCTTCTACCCCACCGACGTGGGCCGGGTGGTGAGCAAGTTCCTCACCAACCACTTCACCCAGTACGTGGATTACGACTTCACGGCGCGCCTGGAAGACGAACTCGATGCGGTTTCGCGCGGTGAAAAAGAGTGGGTGCCGCTGATGAAGGCCTTCTGGCAGCCCTTCTCCGAGCTGGTGAAGGACAAGGACGCCAGCGTGTCGCGCAAGGACGTCACCACCGAGGAACTGGACGAGGCCTGCCCCAAGTGCGGCCAGCCCCTGTCCCTGCGCCTGGGCCGCCGCGGCCGCTTCATCGGCTGCACCGCCTACCCCGAGTGCGACTACACCCGCAACGTGGGCGAGGAAGGGGAAAGCAGCGAGCCGGAGGTGGTGGAGGGACGCAAGTGCCCGCAGTGCGAATCCAACCTCATCATCCGCACCGGCCGCTACGGCAAGTTCATCGGCTGCAGCAGCTACCCCGATTGCAAGTACATCGAGCCGCTGGAGAAGCCGACGGACACCGGGGTGGAATGCCCACAGTGCCACAAGGGCACCATGCTCAAGCGCAAGTCACGGCGCGGCAAGATCTTCTATTCCTGCTCCACCTACCCGGACTGCGACTATGCCGTGTGGAACGAGCCGGTGGACGGCCCCTGCCCCGACTGCGGCTGGCCCATCCTCACCATCAAGACCACCAAGAGCAAGGGCACCGAGCGTGTCTGTCCCCAGAAGGACTGCGGCTTCGCCGAGCCCTGGGAAGCGAAAGACGACACGGATGAGGCCGACGCCTGAGTTCCCCGCCGGGGTATCACCCTGGCACCTGCGCCGGGCGGTGCGGGTGCTGCACGCCGGCGGCATCCTCGCCTACCCCACCGAGGCGGTGTACGGCCTGGGCTGCGACCCCCTGCGGGGCGAGGCCGTGCAGCGCCTGCTGGCCCTCAAGCAGCGCCCCGTGGAAAAGGGCATGATCCTCATCGCCAGCGACTGGGCGCAACTGGCACCCTACCTGCTGTCCCTCAGCGCCACCCAGCGGCGACGCCTGTTCGCCACTTGGCCCGGCCCCCATACCTGGATCCTGCCCTGCCGCCCCGAAGTGCCCGTATGGCTGCGCGGCGCCCACGACAGCCTGGCAGTGCGCATCACCGCCCACCCGGTGGCCGCCGCCCTGTGCGCGGCCTGGGGCGGCGCCCTGGTCTCCACCAGCGCCAACCGCAGCGGCCTGCCACCGGCGCGCAGCCCACTGCGGGTGCGCCAGCAGTTCGGCGACGCGATCGACTACCTCGTACCCGGCGCCCTCGGTGGCCTCGCCAGGCCCACCGCCATCCGCGATGGCGTGACCGGCAAGACCCTGCGCGACGCCTGATCGCCTCCCCCTGTAGGAGCGGCCTCTGGCCGCGAATGACCTGCCACGACCTTCGCGGCCAGAGGCCGCTCCTACAGGGGGCCATCGCCACGACCAGGATCGGGCTGGCTGGTCATTGGCAATGGTCCCGATTTCAACCGTACAATGCCCCTTCAACTGCCCATGGAGCCCGCATGTCCCAGCCTGATCTCGCCGCCGTGAAGGCCTACCTGCTCGACCTGCAGGATCGCATCTGCGACGAACTGGCGCGCCTCGATGGCACCAAGACCTTCCGCGAGGACCGCTGGCAGCGCCCCGAGGGCGGTGGCGGCCGCTCGCGGGTGCTCGAGGACGGGGCGCTGTTCGAGAAGGCGGGCATCAACTTCTCCCATGTGCATGGCGCGCAGCTGCCGCCCTCCGCCACCGCCGCGCGGCCGGAACTGGCGGGGCGCGGCTTCGAGGCCATGGGCGTGTCGCTGGTGATCCACCCGCGCAATCCCTACGTGCCCACCTCCCATGCCAACGTGCGTTTCTTCCTGGCGGAAAAACCCGGCGCCGCACCCGTGTGGTGGTTCGGCGGCGGCTTCGACCTGACGCCCTACTACGGTTTCGAAGAGGACGCCCAACACTGGCACCGGGTGGCGCGCCAGGCCTGCGCGCCCTTCGGCCCCGAGACCTATCCCCGCTACAAACAATGGTGCGACGAGTACTTCTTTCTCAGGCACCGTAACGAGCCGCGCGGCGTGGGCGGACTCTTCTTCGACGACCTCAACGAGGGCGGCTTCGCATCCTGCTTCGCCTTCCTGCGCAGCGTGGGCGACCACTACCTGCCGGCCTACGCGCCCATCGTGGAACGGCGCCGCGACCTGGCCTACGGCGAGCGCGAGCGCCAGTTCCAGCTCTACCGGCGCGGCCGCTACGTGGAATTCAACCTGGTCTATGACCGCGGCACCCTGTTCGGCCTGCAATCGGGCGGCCGCACCGAGTCCATCCTCATGTCGCTGCCACCGCTGGTGAGCTGGAGGTACGACTGGCAGCCCGAGCCGGGCACCGAGGAGGCGCGCCTCTATGAAATCTTTCTCCGGCCCCGCGACTGGCTGGCGGGCGAACCCGCATGACCCTGACCGAACTGCGCTACATCGTCGCCGTGGCGCGGGAACGCCACTTCGGCCGCGCCGCCGAGGCCTGCTTCGTCAGCCAGCCGACCCTGAGTGTCGGGGTGAAGAAGCTGGAAGAGGAACTGGGCGTGGTGCTGTTCGAGCGCAGCAAGACCGACATCAGCCTCACCCCCATCGGCGAGCGCATCGTGGAGCAGGCGCAGCGGGTGCTGGACGAGGCCGGCGTCATCAGGGAACTGGCGCAGAGTGCCCAGGACGAACTGGCCGGCCCGCTGCGCCTCGGCGCCATCTACACCATTGGTCCCTACCTGTTCCCCCACCTCATCCCGCTGCTGCACGAACGCGTGCCGCAGATGCCGCTGGTGATCGAGGAGAATTACACGGCGCGGCTGGCGGAGAAGCTCAAGCAGGGCGAGCTGGACGCCATCCTCATCGCCCTGCCCTTCGAGGAGGCCGGCATCGTCACCCAGCCGCTCTATGAGGAACCCTTCGTGGTGGTCCTGCCCGCCGCCCATCCCTGGACGGCGCGGAAGCAGATCGCCGCCGCCGACCTCGGCACCGAGGAGGAGACCCTGCTCATGCTGGGTGCCGGCCACTGTTTCCGCGAACAGGTACTGGAGGCCTGCCCGGCCTGCCGGCATGGCAACCGTGAGCTGCAGAAGAACCTGGAAGGCGGCTCCCTGGAGACCATCCGCCACATGGTGGCCTCGGGCATGGGCATCACCGTGCTGCCCTGCAGCGCTGCCGGCGCGGACCGCTATTCCCAGCGCCTGCTGAGCATCCGCCGCTTCGCCCCGCCGGCGCCCAGCCGCACCGTGGCCCTGGCCTGGCGCCGCCACTTCCCGCGCCCGCGGGCCCTGGCGGCGCTGGCGGAGGCGGTGCGGGACTGCGACCTGAGCTGTGTGACCCCGGTTAATGATAGCAATAATCTATCTATCTAATTATAACAATCCATTAGATATATTGATCGCAAGCCCCTAGGATGTCCTCCAAGCCGCAAGACCCGCGGCACCGGATCCCAACCCGAAGCTTTGATCTGAACAGGAGCGACACCATGAGCATGCAGAACCCCGAATCCGTCACCGTGCAGAACCTCGAGGCCGCGCTGGCCGGCGAGTCCATGGCCCACATCAAGTACCTGTACTTCGCGCGCATCTGCCGCGCCGCGGGTGACAGCGCCAGCGCCGAGGTGTTCGAGGCCACCGCGGCCCAGGAGGTGCAGCACGCCTTCGGCCACATGGACCTACTGTATCCGAAGGAGCAGCTCGACCCGGCCAGGTGCCTGGAGCTGGCCATCGAGGGTGAGACCTACGAGTACACCGAGATGTACCCCAGCTTCCGCCACCTGGCCATGGAAGAGCAGCGCCACGATGCCGTCGCCGAGTTCGACGAGCAGATCGCCGAATCGAAGGAGCACGCGGACCTGTTCCAGGCCGTGCTGGAGAAGGCCGCCAAGCGCTTCGCCGCCCTGGCCAAGGTGGAGGAACGCCACGCGAACCACTACCAGGAAGCCCTGCAGCGCATTTCCGCCTGAACCGAATGCCGCTAAAATCCGTCAAATGTCAGTAAACCGAGGTAAACCGTAATGAAAAAGTGGGAATGTATCGTATGTGGTTTCATCTATGACGAAGCCGAGGGCCTGCCCGAGGAGGGCATCGCCCCGGGTACCGCCTGGGCGGATATCCCCGAGGACTGGGAATGCCCCGACTGCGGCGTCTCCAAGGCCGACTTCGAGATGGTGGAAGTGGCCTGACGCCGATGTCTCCGGGGGCGCCCGTCGCCCCCGCCTTTTTCCGACTGGAGCCCACCATGGACCCCATAGTGATCATTGGCACCGGCCTGGCCGGCTACAGCCTGGCCAGGGAGCTGCGCAAGCAGGATGCCGAGCGGCCCCTGCTCCTGCTCAGCGCCGACGACGGCCGCTTCTATTCCAAGCCGCTGCTGTCCAACGCCCTGGCCAAGGGCAAGCAGCCCGACGAACTGGCCACCGCCAGTGCCCAGGAGATGGCGCAACAGCTGAACGCCGAGGTACGCAGCCATTGCCCGGTACGGACCCTCCACCCCGCCCAGCGGGAAGTGGAGCTGGAGAGTGGCGAGCGCCTGGCCTACGAACGGCTGGTACTGGCCCTGGGCGCCGACCCCATCCGCATCCCGTTCGCAGGCGATGGTGCCGATGACGTGCTGTCGGTCAATGATCTCACCGACTATGCCCGCTTTCGTGCACGGCTGGAGGGCGTCCGGAAGGTCATGATCCTCGGCGCCGGCCTCATCGGCTGCGAGTTCGCCAATGACCTCTGCCAGGCCGGCTACCGGGTGGCGGTGGCCGACCTGGCCGACCAGCCGCTGGGCCGCCTGCTGCCCCCGGAATCGGGTGCCGCCCTGCGCGATGCCCTGGCGGCGGCCGGGGTGGAATGGCACCTGGGCACCGGCGCCACGCGTATCGACCGTGAGGGCGATGGCTACCAGGTCACCCTCGCCAACGGCGCGACGGTGGCGGCGGACCTGGTGCTGTCCGCCATCGGCCTGCGGCCGCGTACCGCGCTGGCCCGGGACGCGGGACTCAGGGTGGAACGGGGCATCGTCACGGACCGGCTGCTGCGCAGTTCCGATCCCCATATCCATACATTGGGGGATTGCCTGGAGGTGGAAGGCCTGGTGTTGCCCTACGTCATGCCCATCATGAATGGCGCCCGCGCACTGGCGAAGACCCTGGCCGGCACGCCCACGGAACTGGTGTATCCCGCCATGCCCGTGGTGGTGAAGACCCCGGCCCACCCGGTGGTGGTATCACCGCCCCCCATGCGCCGCGAGGGACGCTGGCGCACGGAGGTGGATGCCGGGGGCACGGCGGGTTTCTTCGAGTCGCCGGCCGGCGAGCTGCTGGGCTTCGCCCTCACCGGGGCGCGGGTGGCCGAGAAGCAGGCCCTGACCAGGCGGCTGCCCGCGGTGCTGGCGGCGGCCGGACAGGCGGACGCGGCCTAGCCGCGCCCGGTTTCGGCCTGAAGTCCGACAAAAAAAAGCCCCACCGCGAGGGTGGGGCGAAAAACGCTTTTCAGCGTCGGAGGAGTCGTTGACACTTCACACCTTGCACAGGAATTCAGTTTCGGGATGTGCCCTGGATCTGGCGGGGACATCCCGAAGCCGACTCCACACCAGGTGCATCGGCGGTTCCTCCCTGAACTGAAGCGCTCCCGGCGCGTCTGCATTTCCATCCCTGCTACCCTGTAAGAGCAATTAGGGTGCCAATTTATTCCACGCCATATTAAATCATCTAAAAACAATGCCTTGCATTATTCACCCTGGAACGGGGAGCGGCGCTTACCTGCTCGGTCGTCAGAAATGTGGCGGGAAATGCACCAGGAATGGTCAGTTCCTGTCAGCAAATGTCCTACTACGCTCCTACCGAAAGGTATAGACCAGCCTGTGCCGAAATGATTCCCGGCGGAAGCAAACGCCCTAGTCGAGGGTATCCAGGTGTGCCCCCTCGCTACCCCGTGGCCGGGCCTTCCGGGGTCCCCGCAGGCGGCGAATCACGGCGGCTTCCCGCAACAGGGATTCGAGGCCCTGCGGCTGGGCGGGCGAGCTCCGCCAGGGCAGGTCACGCAAGGCGTCATGGCGCTTGAGGAGCCGGAAGTAGGCCTCGGGTTCCAGATGCGCTGCGGCCAGGGCAAAGCCCGCATCGAGGTGCGCCATGGCACCCTGCTGCCGTACGCTGGCCAGCAGCTGGCCATGGACCAGCAGTACCAGGGCCCGGGAAGCGGCATCCGTGTGCACCGCCAGCAGGTTGGCCGCCTCGGCCTCGATGTCGCGGCCGAGCCAGAAGCGCGCCACCAGCCACTGCAGGCGGCAGCGCAGGGGAGGGCCGGCGGGGGCGTGGCGCCGGCGCAGGCAGTCCCCTGCCTGCCGCTCCAGTGCCAGTGCCTGTTCCGGCGACAGGGGCTCCCCGTACCAGGCCGCCAGCGGCAACTCCGGCTCCGTCCCGCGGGTCAGATCGAGGATGGCAGGATCGGCTTCCATGGTGTCATCCTAGCCCCTCGCGGCCCGCGGCGGCCATACCCCCGGTCGTGCCCTCGGCCACCGGTTCGCGGTACACTCCGGCCCAGCCCGAATTGCCAGCAGGAGACCGCCTTGACCGCCATCGACCCTCGCCATGGCCGCTTTCCCCAGGTGCGCATGCGCCGCATGCGCCGCGACGAATTTTCCCGCCGCCTCATGCGCGAGCACCGGCTGAGCGCCGACGACCTCATCCAGCCCCTGTTCATCCTGGAAGGCGAGGGGCAGCGCGAGGCGGTGGCCTCCATGCCCGGCGTGGAGCGGGTCAGCATCGACGAGTCGTTGAAGGAGGCCGCCGAGCTGGTGGCCCTGGGCGTGCCGGCCGTGGCCCTGTTCCCGGTCACGCCACTGGAGAAGAAGAGCGAGGATGCCCGCGAGGCCTTCAACCCCGAGGGCCTGGCGCAGCGCGCGGTGCGCGCCCTGAAGGCGGAATTCCCCGACCTCGGCGTCATCACCGACGTGGCCCTGGACCCCTTCACCACCCATGGTCAGGACGGGCTGATCGATGCGAACGGCTACGTGCTCAACGACGAGACCGTGGCGGTGCTGGTGCAGCAGGCCCTGTCCCATGCCGCGGCGGGCGCCGACGTGGTGGCCCCCTCGGACATGATGGACGGCCGCATCGGCGCCGTGCGCCAGGCCCTGGAGCAGGCCGGCCACCGCAACACCCGCATCCTGGCCTATGCCGCCAAGTACGCCTCCAGCTTCTACGGTCCCTTCCGCGACGCCGTGGGCTCCGCCGCCAACCTGGGCGGCGGCAACAAGTACAGCTACCAGATGGACCCGGCCAACAGCGACGAGGCCCTGTGGGAGGTCTCCCTGGACCTGGAGGAGGGCGCCGACATGGTCATGATCAAGCCCGGCATGCCCTACCTGGACATCGTGCGCCGCATCAAGGACGCCTTCGGCGCCCCCACCTTCGTCTACCAGGTGAGCGGCGAATACGCCATGCTCATGGCGGCGGCCCGCAACGGCTGGCTGGACGAACGAGCGGTGGTGCTGGAATCCCTGCTGGCCTGCAAGCGCGCCGGTGCCGACGGCATCCTCACCTATTTCGCCAAGACCGCCGCCCGCTGGCTGCGGGAGGCATGATCGGCATCGGGTCTGCCGTTTGTCCAACAACATTCATTGGCCACGGAAGCACACGGAATTACACGGAAAAAGATCATTGAAAAAATGGGGGTCGGAGTCATTTTTCCTGTGGCCAGGCTGACGATCCCGTAAAAAGGGGACAGACTCCTTTCTTAGGATTCTTGGTTTTTTCCGTGTAATTCCGTGTGCTTCCGTGGCCAGAACAGATTTGTGAAAGATTTGTTACTATCCGCCCACTTCACCCAGGTACAAGGATCCCCATGCCCCGCACCACCATCACCAGCCTGTTCGGCAGCTCGCCGGTCAAGCCCCTGCAGCAGCACATGGAAGCGGTGCAGCGCTGCGTCAATGAACTCATCCCCTTCATCGAGGCGGCGCTGCGGCAGGATTGGGACCAGGCCCGGCAGCTGCAGCTCAAGATCTCCCGGCTGGAGCAGGAGGCCGATACCCTGAAGCGGGAACTGCGCCTGAACCTGCCCCGCAGCCTGTTCATGCCCGTATCCCGCCGCGACCTGCTGGAGGTGCTGCGCATGCAGGACTACATCGCCAACACCGCCAAGGACGTGGCCGGCCTCATGCTCGGCCGCAAGATGGTGATCCCCGAGCATATCGGCGCGGACTTCCTCGGCTTCGTGATGCGCGGGATCGATGCCGCCCGGCAGGCCCAGACCGCCATCAACGAACTGGATGAACTGGTGGAGACCGGCTTCCACGGCAACGAGGTCCGGCTGGTGGAATCCATGATCAAGACCCTGGACGAGATCGAGGGCGATGCCGACGAGATCGAGATCCGCATCCGCGCCGGGCTGCTCAGCGTCGAGAAGACACTGCACCCGGTGGACGTGATCTTCCTCTACAAGGTGATCGACACGGTGGGGAAACTGGCCGACTACGCCCAGCGGGTCGGCAGCCGTCTCGAACTGATGCTGGCACGCTGAGGAGGCCGGCATGGAACTCGAGTACGGCATGATCCTCATCACGCTGGCCGTCGCCTTCGGCCTGTTCATGGCCTGGGGCGTGGGCGCCAACGACGTGGCCAATGCCATGGGCACCTCGGTGGGCTCCGGCGCCATCACCATCCGCCAGGCGGTCATCATCGCGGCCATCTTCGAGTTCGCCGGCGCCTACCTGGCCGGCGGACAGGTTACCCAGACCATCCGCAGCGGCATGTTCGACACCGGACTGCTGGCCCAGACCCCCGAGCTGCTGGTCTATGGCATGCTCGCCTCGCTGCTGTCGGCGGGCATCTGGCTGCTGGTGGCCTCCAACTATGGCTGGCCGGTCTCCACCACCCATACCATCGTCGGCGCCATCGTCGGCTTCGGGGCCGTGGGCATCGGCCTGGCGGCGGTGCAGTGGAACAAGGTCGGCACCATCGCCATGAGCTGGGTGATCTCACCGGCCCTGGCGGGCATCATCTCCTACTGGCTGTTCGTGAGTGTGCAGCGCCTGATCCTCAACGCGGAACAGCCCCTGGAGGCCGCCAGGCGCTACGTGCCCTTCTACATGTTCCTGGTGGGGTTCATCATCTCGCTGGTCACCCTGTTCAAGGGGCTGAGCCACGTCGGCCTGGAACTGCAGGCCCATGAGAGCTACCTCATCGCCTTCGCCATCGGTGTGGCCACCATGCTGTTCGGGCGGCTGGCCATCCGCCGCCTGCGCTTCGACCCCAACGCCGACCGCGACTTCCATTTCACCAACGTGGAAAAGGTGTTCGGCGTGCTCATGATGATCACCGCCTGCGCCATGGCCTTCGCCCACGGCTCCAACGACGTGGCCAATGCCATCGGGCCGCTGGCCGCCGTGGTCAGCGTCGTCCAGACCGGCGAGGTGGCCAGTCGCAGCGCCATCCCTCCCTGGATCCTGCTGCTGGGTGCCCTCGGCATCGTGGTGGGGCTGATCACCTTCGGCCGCAAGGTCATCGCCACCATCGGCAGCAACATCACCGCCCTGACGCCGAGCCGCGGCTTCGCCGCCACCCTGGCCGCCGCCACCACCGTGGTGCTGGCCTCGGGCACCGGCCTGCCGGTGTCCACCACCCACACCCTGGTGGGCGGCGTGCTCGGCGTGGGGCTGGCGCGCGGCATCGCGGCCCTGGACCTGAACGTGGTGCGCACCATCTTCCTGTCCTGGATCGTGACCCTGCCCGCCGGGGCACTGATGTCCATCTTCTTCTTCTATGTCTTCGTGGCCATTTTCGGCTGAGCCATGACCGACCTCTACGCCGTCATGGGCAATCCCATCGCCCACAGCCTGTCGCCGCGCATCCATGGCTGGTTCGCGGAACAAACGGGACAGGACCTGCGCTACGAGGCGCGCTGCGTGCCCCTGGACGGCTTCGCCGCCGCGGTGGCGGCCTTCCGAGAGGAGGGCGGCCGGGGACTCAACATCACCGTCCCCTTCAAGCAGGAGGCCTGGGCCCTGGCCGATGCGCGCAGCCCGCGCGCCGAACGGGCGGGCGCGGTGAACACCCTGGTGGTCCGCGAAGACGGGAGCCTGTTCGGCGATACCACCGATGGCGTCGGTCTGCTGCGTGACCTCACCCGGAACCTCGGCCTGGAACTGGCGGGACGGGACATCCTGCTGCTGGGGGCCGGCGGCGCCGTGCGCGGCGTGCTGGAACCCCTGTTGGACGCAGGGCCGCGCCGCCTGCTGATCGCCAACCGCACGGCGGACCGGGCCATGGCGCTGGCGCGGGACTTCCACGCCATGGGCAATGTGGAGGGTTGTGGACTCGACGCCCTGGCGGGACAGCGCTTCGACCTGGTGATCAACGGCACCGCCGCCGGCCTGCGCGACGAGGTGCCAGGGATTCCCGCCACGGTGCTGGACGGGGACAGCTGCGGCTACGACATGATGTACGGCACAGGACCGACGGCCTTCGTGCGCTGGTGCCGGGAGCAGGGGGCGGGGCGTGCGGAGGACGGCCTCGGCATGCTGGTGGAGCAGGCCGCGGAGTCCTTTTACCTCTGGCGTGGGGTGCGTCCGGAGACGGGCGGTGTGATCAGCCGCCTACGCGGCGGCGGTATCTAGCACCGGCTGTGGCTGGCTGAGCATGGAGCGCCGTTCATCCTGGCGCCGTTCCTCGCCGGACCAGTCCAGCTGCCGCCAGTCGAGACGGCGCCGCTCGTTGCCGGCGACCCGGGACTGGTATTCCCGCGCCACCAGCCGTGCATCCAGCAGGCGCTTTCCGGCCAGGCGGCCGAGCAGTTTGCGCGCCTGGCGGTCGTCCGTGGTCTGCAGCAGGGCGAAACGCGTCAGCCCGCCATCGCGAACCTTCTTCTTGATGATGCGCAGGTGGGCACCCGCCGGGAGCCGGGCCAGTTCACACAGATCGGCCTCGGTGGCCGACGACGGCAGATTTCCGATATAGATCACCATGACGGCGTACCTGTTCGGTTGCTGGTTCACGGAAGAGTATATCCCAGAATCCCCCGGCCTGCCGTCACCGATATAATCGACTGATTATTCTATTGTTATTTCGCTCCAGCCTGGCCGGCGTGCCGCCGGGCGAGGGCCACGTAGTAGGCGGCGGAGTACTCCAGGTAGGCCTGCTCCCGCTCCGTGAGCGGCCGCACCCGCCGCGCCGGTGAACCCAGCCACAGGTAGCCGCCCTCCAGCACCTTGCCGGGTGACACCAGGGAGCCGGCCCCCAGCATGGCGCCACGACAAACGCGCGCGCCGTCCATGACGATGGAGCCCATGCCGACCAGACAGTGGTCCTCCAGGCTACAGCCGTGCAGGATCACCCGGTGCCCCACCGTCACCCCGTCCCCCACCTCGAGGGCGAAGCCGCCGGGGGCGTGTTCGCCGGCGTGGGTCACGTGCAGCACCGAGCCGTCCTGGATATTGCTGCGCGCGCCGATGCGGATGCGGTGGATGTCCCCGCGCGCCACGGTCATGGGCCACAGGGAGCTGTCGGCACCGATCTCCACGTCGCCCAGTACCAGGGCACTGTCGGCGACGTAGGCGGTGGCGTGGATGCGCGGTATCAGGTCCTCGAATGTCTCTATGGTCATGGAAACAGACCCACCGGTTATCCAGGTGAGATCCAATCATCGCATACTTTCGCCTGTAGGAGCGGCGCCAGCCGCGAAGCTTCGCGGCTGGCGCCGCTGCTACGGTAACCAAACCCGAAGAAACGGCCGCTTTCTCCGCCAAAGGGTCAGCGCAGCAACAGCACCGGCGCCGAGGCGTTGCGGATGACGTTGGTGGTGGTGCTGCCCACGAGAAAGCGGCGGATCACCGAGTGGCCGTAGGCGCCCATGACGAGGAGGTCGATGTCCTGCTCCTGGCGGTAGCCGCACAGCACCCGCTCCACCTCGCCCTGCAACAGCACCGCGGGGGCTTCGAAGCCGGCGGCCTCCAGGGTCTGGCGCGCCCAGTCCAGCTGGGCACGGGATTCCCCGTTGTCGGTGCCCACCATCACCAGGTGGCAGGGCAGGCCGCGGAACAGCGGGCTGCCGGCCACCATCTCCACGCCCTTGCGGGTGGTGGCGCTGCCGTCGAAGGCCAGCATCACCCGCGCAGGTGGTCGGTATTCGGGCGTTGTGACCAGGATGGGGCGGTGCAGGGTACGCACCACGTTTTCCAGGCGGCTGCCGACATGCTCACCGAGATTCTCGTCGTGCTTGCCCATCACCAGCAGGCGGGTGTCGGCCTCCAGTTCCACCAGGGTCTCCACCAGGTTGCCATGGCGCTGCAGGGTGGTGGCGTCACCGACCCCGTCGGCCACGGCCCGCTCGCGGGCCGCCTCCAGCAGCAGGCGGCCCTGTTCCAGGGCCAGGCGGCCGCGCTTCTCGTCCAGCGCAGCCAGTTCTTCCAGCAGGGCCTCGCGGCTGCCCATGCCGATGTTGCCGCTGAGGTTACGCTCCACCGGGTATCCCGACTTGTCCAGCACGTGCAGGAACACCAGCGGTGCCTCCAGGCGCAGACTGGACCAGGCGGCATAATCGCACACCGCCGGCGATACGCTGGTGCCATCGATACAGGCAATTACCTTTGTCATTCTGATTCTCCCGTCAGTGCCCCATCAGTTGATCCACGGCATCCGGCTTGTCGTGTACGGCGAAGCGGTCGACGATGGTGGCACTGGCCTCGTTGAGGCCGATGATCTCCACCCGGGTGCCCTCGCGGCGGAACTTGAGCACCACCTTGTCCAGGGCACTGACGGCGGAGATGTCCCAGAAGTGGGCCTGGCACAGGTCGATCACCACGTGGTCGATCGCCTCCTTGAAGTCGAAGGACTCCACGAACTTGTCCGCCGAAGCGAAGAATACCTGACCCACCACCTGATAGGTACGCCGGTCGTCGCCCTCACTCAGGGTCGACTTCACATACTTGAAGTGCGCCACCTTGTTGGCGAAGAACAGGGCCGCCAGCAGCACACCGACGAACACGCCGATGGCCAGGTTGTGGGTGAGCACCACCACGACCACGGTGCCGATCATGACGATGCTGGAGCTGGGCGGGTGCTCGCGCAGCTTGCGCAGGGAATCCCAGCTGAAGGTGCCGACGGCCACCATGATCATCACCGCCACCAGGGCCGCCATGGGGATCCGGGCCACCCAGTCGCCCAGGAATACCACCATGAGCAGCAGGAAAACCCCGGCCGCCAGGGTAGAGAGCCGGCTGCGGCCGCCGGATTTCACGTTGATGACCGACTGGCCGATCATGGCACAGCCCGCCATGCCGCCCATCAGCCCGGAGGCGATATTGGCCACGCCCTGGCCCTTGCACTCGCGGTTCTTGTCGCTGCCGGTATCCGTCAGGTCATCGATGATGGTGGCGGTCATCAGCGACTCCAGCAGACCGACGATGGCCAGGGACAGGGAGTAGGGCAGGATGATGAGCAGGGTCTCCAGGTTCAGCGGCACCTCGGGCCACAGGAACACCGGCAGGGTATCGGGCAGCTCGCCCATGTCGCCCACGGTGCGGATATCCAGCTGCAGCACCATGGCGATGGCGGTCAAGACCACGATGGTGACCAGCGGCGAGGGCACCGCCTTGGTGACATAGGGAAACAGGTAGATGATGCCAAGCCCGGCGGCGGTCATGGCATAGACATGCCAGGTGACGTTCGTCAGTTCCGGCAGCTGCGCCAGGAAGATCAGGATCGCCAGGGCGTTGACGAAACCGGTGACCACGGAACGCGACACGAAGCGCATCAGCGAACCCATCCGCAGGTAACCCGCCCCGATCTGCAGCACCCCGGTCAGCAGGGTGGCGGCCAGCAGGTACTCGAGGCCGTGCTCCTTCACCAGGGTCACCATCAGCAGCGCCATGGCGCCGGTGGCGGCGGAGATCATGCCGGGCCGGCCGCCGGCGAAGGCGATCACCACGGCGATACAGAAGGAAGCGTAGAGGCCCACCTTGGGATCGACGCCGGCGATGACGGAAAAGGCGATGGCCTCGGGGATCAGGGCCAGGGCCACCACGAGACCGGCGAGCACGTCGCCACGGAGATTGGAGAACCAGTGGGTTCGCAGGGAACGAATCATATAACCATCACATACCGGTGCCACCACCGGGGACGGCACATAAAGTCCAGAAGATTCCACGAAGCGGCCGGCTGGTGGTGAAAACCAGCGCCGTATCCCGGGGGAAGCGCTACTGCAGGGTGCGGACAGCGTGTCGAGGCAGCTGCAGGCGGAGATGAGGCCAGGGGAAGACCGGTTCCAGCCGTCATTCCCGCGGATGCGGGGATCCATGCGCGGATACTGCAATTCCGGCATTCGCCTGAAAGGCGAAAACAGGCTTGATCAGCTTCCCTGGGGAGTTACTACTATGGTGGCGTGGCGCTCATGAGGCGCGCAAGTCTAGTCGATCGGGCCATAGCAGACAAGCTGGCGTGACCACAACGGGCGATTCAGCCATCCCGGGCCGCGGCGCAACGGATGCAGAGAGTGGCGGCGGGGTCCAGCTCCAGGCGGCGCGGATCGATCCATTCCCCGCAGCCCTGGCATTCTCCGTAGCTGCCGTCGTCGCAGCGGCGCAGCGCCGCCTCGATGCGGCGCAGGGCCAGCTCGGCACGCTGGCGACCATCCTGGGCCATGGCCTGCTGCTGCAAGGCATCCATGCGTGACAGCCGCCCCACGCTGGCCTGGTCCAGTTCCACCGTGGCGGTGGCGGCCTGACGGATATCCCGCAGGGCGAGGAGTTCCCCGCGCGCCCGCAGCAGCAGGGTGCGGAAATGCTCGATATCGGGCCGTTCATTCATGCGTGTCGCTATCCGCCACCTGCGGCGCCCGGTCCATCCCGCATAGCCGGAGCCGACCGGGCCGGTGTTGGCCTTTCGTCGGCATTCAGGCCGGCTTGCCCTCCGCCGTCGCGTCGGGCACCTCGACAAGCTTGCCCGTCCTGCAGTCATAGATATAGCCATAGACGGGAATATAGCCGGGCACCAGGGGATGCGCCTTGATGCGCATGACGTCCTCCACCACGCTCGCGGCATTGTCGGTGATGGTCAGCCAGTTGATGTAGCGTCCCTCCGGCGACCCGGGGCCCTTGCCCGTGTCATGCCAGCCGCTTGCATCGATCGTGGCCGTCTCCAGGCTGCTGCCCAGCAGATCGGCCATGATCTCGTTGGTGAAGGTCTCCATGCCGCAATCCGTGTGATGGATCACGAACCACTCCCGCGTGCCCAGCAGCTTGTGGGAAATCACCAGCGAACGGATGGCATCGTCACTGGCGCGCCCGCCCGCGTTGCGGATCACATGCGCATCACCTTCCGCCAGCCCCGCGTATTTCGCCGGGTCCAGCCGGGCATCCATGCAGGTCAGGATGGCAAAGCGGCGTCCGGGCGGCATCGGCAGCTTGCTCTTGTCCCCGAAATCCGCGACATAATCCGCATTGGCGGTCATTACCTCTTTCACGATCTGGCTCATGATGACGACTCCTCAGCTAGAACAGGCAGGAAAAGCATAGTCGATGCATGGCAATCTCACAGACAGGCTCCATGACCAGGACGCGCCTGAGCCTGCCACCCTCTTCGTGGCGAACCCTTGCCGGCACATGGTCCGGGCACGTCCGGGGTAAATCACCCTGTCGGCAGGGGCATAATCCCCGTGACTCCCGGTCCCTGCCCTGACTACCCCAAAAAATAATTACAGTAATCAACAAATAAACACCATGGCCCTGTTCTTGCTGGTAGAGGGACGGAGCAGTGACTGATGGCGTGTCGAAACCACGCCACCACCTGGTGAAGTCCTTACACCAGCCCCCCGTCGATAGAGGAGGAAACATCATGTTGAGCTGGGCGATCGCTTTTTTCATCATCGCGCTGATCGCGGGCGTACTTGGATTTACCGGCATCGCCGGAGCCGCGGCAGGTATTGCGGAAATTCTATTCTTCATCTTCCTGGTACTGTTCGTGCTGGCATTGATTTTCGGCCGTCCCAGGCCACCCGTGGCATGAATGGACACGGAACCCTGACAATACCGCACCCAACCGGCCTGGACCCGAAGCCCATGCGTCCGGGCCGGTTCAGATTCGCCAATGGCTGCAGTACCATTGAGCATCGGTACCGATATCCTGTCCATACGATTCCATACACAAACGGCTCGATAACATTCGGTACACCCGGACGGGACCGTACATTCCGGTGATTCCGCGCTCGTGGTCACCCAGGGGCCGGTGATGATCGATGAGGAAAAGCCATGCAGGGCCTGAAGCACCTGTGGTCACGTTCCGTCTGGCTGCTTTCGGCGGGAATCCTCGTGCTGTTGATTGCCAGCCTGTGCCTGCTCATCTATAGCAGCTGGAGGCATGGGAGGCAGCTGGATCCGGTGCAGAACCACCTGCGCTACATCGCCGCCATCGAGACCGTGGAGACCTCACTGAGAAACACCCTGGTAGGCTACCTTGAAAAAGGTCCAGGCCAGTTCGATATCAGCGACACGGAGGAGTTGCGCAGCCACCTGAGCGACATGGCCGCATCCGCTGATTATCTCGACGAAGACACCCCGCAGCAGCTTCGCCTTGCACGACAACAACTGGATCAATTTGATGGAACATCGCGCAACCCCATCGATCAGACCCTGCTGAATCTGCGCGTCATCCTCACTAACGAAATCACCGCGCATAGCCTGCTGGTGGAAAGCATTCGAAGGTCGGTGTATCGGGAGCAGCGCATTACAGTGGCACTGGCGACCGCCATGCTGCTGGTAGCGCCACCCCTGTGGCTCATGGTACGGCGACGCATCCTCGTACCCCTGGAAAACATGGGTTATCTCATGACCTTGTTGCGACACCAGGACTATACCCCGGTACCGACCAGCGATATCGATCCAATGCTCCTTCCCCTGTTCACCAACTATAATCGGCTCGTCGGGCGTTGGCTCGAATTGGAACAGGAACGCCAGCTGCGCGAAGAATCGCTGAGCGATGCTGTACATCAGGCGACAGGTATCCTGTTGCAGCAGCAGCGCCGTCTGGCGCAGGCCGAGCGCCTGGGTGCGGTCGGAGAAGTGATTGCGAGCGTGGCTCACGAACTGCGAAATCCGCTCTCCAGTATCCAGATGGCGCTGCAAAACCTCTCCCGGGAGATCACCGACCGGGATCACCTGGAAAGGATTGACATGATCCTCAAGGAAACCAAGAGAATCTCCATGCAACTCAGCACATTACTGGAGAATGCCCGCCACGAGCCTGAACGGCTGCAAGAAGTTCGCATCGACCTGCTGCTTGAGGAACTGTGCCGACTGGTCCGCTACCAGGTACACAAGGACATCAAGCTTAACCTCGATGTTCAGGTGGGAAGCACCTGTCGGCTTCCGGAAATGCAATTTCATCAGTGTTTGCTCAATCTGATGCTGAATGCTGCGCAGATGTTGGGCGATGGCCCAGGTGAAATACGGGTCCGCGCGGCCATGCAGGAGCAGAGTCTTAAACTGGTGGTAAGAGACAATGGGCCCGGTTTCCCGACGGAAATGCTCGACGGGAGAATTCGCACATTCGCCACATTCCGCAAAGGTGGATCCGGCCTCGGACTTGTGATGGTGAAGCGGTTTGTTACCGAGGCCGGAGGGTCTATGGAGCTCAGCAATGTCGATCCACATGGAGCGCAAGTGGAACTGATCATTCCCTGCGGGACATCGCATGGCTAACAACATCCTGATAATCGAGGACGAACCACTTCTGGGAAAGGAGCTGGAGCGGCATTATACGAAGTCGGGCTGGAAGGTGACGCTTGCAGACACCCTGGATGCGGCACGCGGCCTACTGTTCAAGAAGGGTCTTTCGCCACTGGCAGTACTCTCGGACATGAGCCTACCCGATGGAAATGCCCTCGACCTGCTGGAGGAAGTACGCGAGACCGACCACGATGCGGAATGGGTTTTCCTCACCGGCTATGGCAGCGTGTCGGATTCGGTGAGGGCACTGCGACTGGGAGCGATCGATTTCCTGGAGAAACCGGTTGACCTGCAACGCCTTGACCTGGTCATGAACGGTGCCATACGAAGCGCAAAGGCACAACGACGCTTGCGCGACCAGGTGACCAGCGCCAGTAATCGCCACAGTCCACAATCATTCGTGGGCAGCAGCACTGCAACGATCAAGGTCAGGAACATGCTGGCGAGGCTGTGCGAAGTGCCTTTTTCAGCGCTTATCATTACAGGTGAAACCGGGACAGGAAAGGGCGTGGCTGCACAGATTCTGCACTATTCCGGAGCGCGCAGCTCCGGCCCGCTGGTGGAAATAAACTGTGCAGCCCTGCCCCGTGACCTGCTGGAATCGGAATTGTTCGGTCACGAGGCAGGCGCTTTTACCGGTGCCCGCAATCGCCGTCGCGGCCTGATGGAGCAGGCCGATGGTGGTACGCTGTTTCTCGACGAGATCAGCGAGATCGAACCGAACCTGCAGGCCAAGCTGCTCAAGGCGATCGAAAGCAAGAGCTTCCGCCGTGTAGGTGGGGATAGGGAAATCTGTGTGGATGTGCAGATCATGGCAGCCAGCAATCGCGACCTTGCCAGTGGCGTACGAGAGGGAGCATTTCGCGAGGACCTCTTTCATCGATTAAGCGTGGTCCACCTCGAAATACCACCCCTGCGCGAACGAATCCAGGATCTTGATGAACTAGTGCCGCTCTTCATTCAGGAATTCAACGCAAAGTCCGGGCGCTGCGTAAGGAACATTCCAGGCCCGGCATGGTCTGCGCTGCGCGCGCATCAATGGCCAGGGAACATCCGGGAATTACGCAATGTCATCGAACGCTGCGTGCTGTTCTCGGAGGACGATGAACTCCCGCAACAGTGGCTTCAGCTTTCCTCAACGCCCGCAGGGACGGATGATCGTTCCATTGCACATACCGACCTGCAGCAGACGAGAAAGGGGATACAGATACCACTGGATGGAAGCCTTGGAATCGAGGATATCGACCGTTACGTCATCGAAACGGCTCTCCAACAAAATCAGCACAATGTTGCCGCAACCGCGCGTGCCCTGAATACCACGCGCGATACGATCCGCTACCGCATCCGCAAGTACGGAATTTCAATCCCGGATGACGATTAAGTCCCGGTGTATTGCTCTGTGGGTGCATCCACAGGCCCTGTGCGCCACCCCCACGTGGGGGATAAGCACACCGGGTGGGACTTATGCCCCCCTTTGGGCACCTGCACATACTTATCCTATCGTGTAATCGGTTGTATTTATTGCCTATCCAAAGTTGGCATCTGATCTGCAACAGGTAGATCAACCCGTGTCATGACGTAGATACGGACATACACCCCAGCACCACGAAAGGAGTTCTCATCATGAAGACCAGTCGATTGATCCCGGTTGTGGCGGCCAGCAGTCTTGCACTGGGTTTGGCTACCACCACTGTACATGCTGATGACCAGCGCAGCGACGTCTGGTCGGAGGCATCCCTCACAACCAGCTATACACTGAACCAGCACCTGAACCCATTTGATATCGATGTAGATGTGAACAATGGCACCGCCATCCTGACCGGAACGGTCGAAAGCGATATCGAACGCGATCTGGCTGAGGAAATCGCAATGGGTATAGATGGAATAAGCAAGGTCGATAATCGGCTTGTAACAGAGCCTGACGCGGAGAGGAAATCCGGGAAAGGCAGTAAAGATTTCATGGAAAGCGTGAATGACGCAAATATCACAGCCAAGGTGAAATCGCAGTTGTTATGGAATAGCAATACCCAGGGCATGCAGATCGACGTGGATACAGACAGCCAGGTTGTCACCCTGAAAGGCAAGGTGAATTCCTCCACGGAATCCGAACTTGCCGAACAAGTCGCACGCAATACAGACGGCGTACGCGACGTCCACAACCGGCTCCAGGTAAACAAGGATTCAAGTGCCGGCACCTCACCCGACACTGAACCCAGCGATGCAAGGCAAAAGGTGAGCGATACCTGGATTACCACGAAAGTGAAATCATCCCTGATCTACAATCGCAGCATCAATGCCGACGAAATCGATGTCGAGGTGAAAGGTGGCGTCGTACAGCTGGACGGCACCGTAAGCAGCGAGCTCGAGAAGGAGACCGCCATTACCATCGCGGAAGACATCCGGGGCGTCAAGGATGTGAATGATTCCCTTCAGGTGGCAGCCAAATCATCGGCTGCCAGGGAGTGAGCCGCACAGGCCACTCGTCAATTCGAGTCCTGTCTGATGTTTAACACCACTGATGAAGGAGATATATCATGTCTACCGAACACGCCAAGCCTTATACCGGAAATTCCAATGGCGAACCCTCTCATACCCGGCATGTAGCGAACTGCATCCACGAACAAATCGAGGGCATGGCGGAGAAAGGCGAACGGCTCGAGCACAGCATCCACGAGCGCTCCAGCGATCTGGAGGCCGGGGCCAGGGATCTCAGCGCAGGGGTCTTACGGTAATACGCCGTCACCCCCTGGCGGTCCTGGGAGGCAGTGCCGTGGCCGGATTCCTGCTGGGCACCATGAGCCGTCGCTGAGCGGGGCGCGGACAATTCCCGGTGGACGCCATGAGCAATGCCCATAAGGCGCAGGATCATGATCCGGGAGAGGCGACGCTTTCCGTCCTGCTTCGACATTGGACGGAAAGCGTTCACACCCATGTTATAAACATACTGGACCTGCTAACACTCGAAACCCGCTATTCGATCTGGAATATCGGGCTCGCGCTTTGCCTGTTACTGATGGCTGTGATCGGGGCGATATCCTTGTGGGCAGTAATACTCGCCGCCATTGTCACCCTGTTACTGGAAACGGGGCGTTCCTGGGTCGTTATTCTGTTGCTCATGGGAGCATTGAACCTGGGCATGATGATAACAGCCCTTCTGACGGCACAATCCTGCCTGTCCAGGGTTGGCTATGATCGGAGCAAACGCGTGATTGGCCTTGGTGAAACGGATCATGAAGATGTATAGGCAACTCATCATCGTCGAGTCACGGGCTGCCACTTCAGCGACACACTCAGCCACTGCAACAAGGCGCTTGCGCGCCCTTGCTCGCGTCAATCTTGCCTCCACCCCGGTACTCGTGACGGCGTTTTGCATAGGGCTGCTAGCCGGGCGATCGAATTCGAGCACCGGCACCATGGGCAGGTATCCCTGGCTGATTCCATGGCTGGCGGCAAGGATCCTTGCCGTTACACGAATACAGGTTATTCGTGAAGCCGGCAAGTAAAGGAAGAGCACGCGCACTGTCGCAACCGGGGGATCATTGCGATCCAGGGATACTTCTTCCATCGAACCACCGTAGAAGGCCGGACAAGCCTTCCCATGCGACCTGGCCACGGTCGCGGGACACCCTGGACAGGCACCCCTGCGCTTCCGAGAACTCACACCGCCAAGGTATGGACATCCGGTGCCTTGTGCACGATCCTGCTGGCACGGGTGTGTGTCGCATCATCTGCGCTGTGCACGAGCAGTACATGCGATCCCTCCTTGAGCGCGTCCTGCACCTTGCCAGACAATATACCTTCCTTGACCCGAAGACTTTTTATGGCACCGAATATCATCCCGACACTCGACACATATCCGATTACCATGAGCGGTCCAAGCACGGGCACATTACTGAAAACACTCGGAAACATCGCTGCCACAAGGCCGGCGAGCATAAGACCGAGCAATGCACCGATGCCGGCACCGGCCAGAATATCCAGTATAAAATGGTTCCGTGTCGCGGCCTGCTCGGGCTCGATGGCCTGACCCACGCGGGAGCTTCCGCTGTGCAGGTGCATCATCACCACATCATCCAGCTGTGCATCCACGAGTGACTTCCTGGCGATCTCGATGCCATCCGCATCGGGAAAGATTGCCGCGAGTTTATGAGGGTAATGTTCAGTCAGCATAACAACACCTCCTTTTCCGTCAGCATAGGAATGCGGTGGATGTATTGCATTGACGTTTTTCAAGGCGTTCACAAAAGTTCAGGGGCAAGATAGCCATACTGGTGACAGCCATCGCGTTACCAGCTCTCAAAGCCCGGATCGTATGGAGGTAATTATGCCTGGATTATCTTTCTACGCCCTTATCATTACTCTCATCCTTACCAGCCTTAGCGCCTGCACGACTCGTGAATTAGCGACAGGGGCTGCCGTAGGTGGCGCCGCCTATGAATACTCCAATAAGCGCGCCATGGACCAGCTCAAGGAAGACCACGAGGCAGGCCGAATTTCGAGCGAGGAATACGAAAGGCGCAAGCAGGAGATCAAGGATCGATCAGTGGTCTATTGAACACCAATTGAAAAGCGTGTATCCATTAGCCGTAACGATCGGAGGCGACCGGAACCCACTGACCTCTGACCATGAAATCCAGCCGCATTCACGATTCAAGGAGAAACCAATGCGCTCCACCGCGGAATTCCAGATCGTCCCCATTGGCGATGGCGTCTCGGTGCGAGCCGAGATCCTGCGTGTCCTGGAGGTCCTCCAGGGATATGACTTCCTGATCGAGACTCACGCCTCGGGTACGAACATCGAGGGGGAACTTGACGATATTCTGGCGGCCGTCGCCCGGGTGCACGAGACACTGCACGGCGGCGGCAGCGTCCGCCTGGTGAGTTACCTGAAGCTGGAGACACGCACCGACAAGCCGCCGACGCTCGCCGGCAAGCGGCTGTAGAATTCACGCCCATCGCGCGCATAACGCATGACGGCCCCATAGAGAGCCTTCGAGAGTGGTCATGGGCCACGCGCCTGGACACACCGGCCGTGTGCTCTGCCGTAGTCGGTGTAGGAGCGGCGCCAGCCGCGAAGGTTCCGCTCCTGCAGGCGGAATTTTGCGGTGTAGTACCGCGCCGACCCTACGCCACCTCCTGCAACAAATCCTCCCGCCGCTGCGACAGGGTCGCACACAGGTCCGCATAGTCGGCGCCCACCCGGGCGAACAGCGCCTCCACACCCGGCACCAGCTCGTGGAGGGTGGTGGCCAGGGCGTCGATGCGCGCGGGCAGCCGCGCCAGGAATGCCGCGCGCGTTTCTGGATCCAGGCGCTGCAACTCGGCCTTCAGGCGCGTGACGCCGAAGGCCACGTGGTCCAGCTCGTCGCCGAGCGGGATGCGCAGCGACTCGCGCGTGCCGGGATCGGCAAGCGGCACCACCTGTTCCACCGCCTCGCTGCCCAGGGCCTCGACGCACAGGTACAGGTCGGCGAGGAACTCCAGCCAGGGCAGTTCACGGAAGTGGGCGCGGATGCGCGCCTCCTGCTCGGACGTGATCACCGGCGCGGGATCGGTGCCGAACTCGCGCATCCAGCCGTGCTGGATCTGCACATGACGGGATTCGTCGCCGGTCTGCTTCGCCAGCGCGAGCTTGGCTTCCAGGTCCGGGGCCGAGGCGATGCGCGCGGCGCACGCCTCCATGATGATTCCGTCCACCTGGGTGTAGAGCGCCAGCAGGCGGCCCATGGCCGCGCGATAGCTGTCATCATCGATTGCATGTGCTGCTTTCATAGCACTTTCCTCCTTGGATGGGGCACGCCCCAGCTGGTGCCGGGACGGCGGAACCGGATGCGGTGCAGGGGCCGCATCCACGAAAACCGCAGCAGCCGCCACAGGGGGCCGGATACCCCCAGGGCACGCAACAGCCGCTGGCTGGCGGGCAGCAGGGGGGCGGCCAGGCCCGGCAACACCCAGTTGCCCGCCGCATGCGCCTGTTGGCGCAGGTAGCCCGGCAGGAAACCGGCCACCGCGGACTCGATGTAGAAGGCCGGTGTCAGGCCCACGTCCGCCCGGGCGACGCGGCCGGCGGCGATCAGGCCCTCGGTGAGTGGCGTGCCCGGGTAGAGGCGCACGCCGGTCATGGCCACCACGGCGGTGGGCCGCATGGCCCGCAACGCGCCGCAGGTGGCGCGCACGCTGGCCTCGGTCTCGCCCGGGGCGCCGAAGATCACGCTGTGGCAGACGCGCAGGCCGGCGGCCTTGAGGGCATCGTTGGCACGCCACACGGTGGCGGCGTCGAAGGACTTGCCCAGGTGTCGCAGCTGGCCGTCCTCGGCGGCATCGGAACCAAGTTCCACGCCCTCGCAACCGGCACGCGCCATCAGCCGCGCCTGCTCCATCCCGAGCTTCACCGGCGTGGCGTAGCCGCTCCAGCGCAGCCGCAGGCGCCGGCGCAGCAGCTCCTCGCAAATGCCCTCCAGGTGCCCCGGCGGGAAGTTCAGGATGGAATCCACGAAGAAGATGGGATGCGAGCCATAGTCGCGCTGCAGGGACTCGATCTCGTCGACCACGTCGCCGGCCTCCCGCGCGCGGAAGCGCCGACCCTCCAGCAGGGGATAGGTACAGTAGCCGCACTTGAACACGCAGCCGCTCTTGGTCTGCACATTGCCCATGCCGCCGCGGCGCAGGTAGCGGCCGTAGTCGAACAGGTCCCGGGCCGGGCGCAGCCCGTGCCACCCGTCCGCTGCTGCCTGCGGCAACGGCGCTGGCGCGTCCGTGCCGGCCGGCGTCCAGCCCTGCGGTGCGATCACCCCCGGGATGCCGCCCGGCTCGCGCCCGTCCGCCAGGGCCGCCAGCAAGGCCATGAAGGCCAGCTCCCCCTCGCCGGCCACGCCCCAGTCGCCGCCCAGTACCCGCATGTACTCCCGGGGCAGGATGGAAAAGCCGGAGCCGCCCAGCACCACCGGCGCGTCGCTGCTGGCGTGCAGGCAGTCCACCACCTCGCGGTGCCGCTCCAGGTAGTCGACGGTGAGGGGATAGGCGGCGTTGTCCACGTTGCGCAGCGACAGCCCCACCAGCTCGGGCCGGAACTCCACCACCTGGCGGCGCAGCGCCTGCAGCGGGCGGCGTGCGAAGCACAGGTCGGCGGTCGCCACCCGGTGGCCGGCGCGGCGCGCGGCCGCGCCCACGTAGGCCAGCCCCAGGGGGAAAATGGGGTCCGGGATCCGCTCGCGGTTGGCGGAGACCAGCAGTACGCGCATGATGGGACTCCGGCGGGATCAGGGGGCCGGCCGCACCAGCAGCGCGCCCTCCATGCCGCGTTCGCGGTGGCTCTTCATGAAGGGCAGCTTGTTGGCGCAGAAGAACGGGTAATTGCCGGGCTCCTGGGGCGTGATCTCCACCTCCAGCGTCTGGCCGGCCGCCACGTCGACGTCCAGTTCCAGGCCGCCGCCGCTGAGGCTCAGGTTGTGGGGGGTGAGGCGGTCGGCGTTGGTGATCTGCAGGCGCACGGTCTCGCCGGCGACCAGTTCCAGCTGCGATGGGGTGAAGCGGTACTCGCCCAGGACGATCGGGATCTCCCGCGGACCGGCCGCCGCCGCCAGGGCCATCCCCAGCCACAGGAGGGGGAGCCAGCAGAGGCAGGAGCGACGATGGGTGTTCATGATGACCTCCAGTGGCGCCGCTGGCCGGCGTTGCGGTGGACGCCACGACGCATGACTCGCGGCATCCACGGCCCGCGCCTGTGGTGCCTGCTGCTGGTGCTGGCGCTGCAGGGGCTGCCGGGCAACGCCGCGGAAGCGCCGGAGGGCTGGCGTTTCGAGCGCCAGGCGCGGGGGGTGGAGCTGTGGCAGCGCGCCGTGTCCGGCTCGGCGTATCCACAGCTCCAAGCCCGGGGACATCTCCCGGCGGTGCCGGAGCGGGTGTACCGCACCGTTTCCGACTATGACCGCTTCGCCGAATTCATACCCCAGGTGGAGTATAGCCGCATCCTGCGACGGCAAGGCCGGGAGACCTGGATCTACCAGCGCCTGGGCCTGCCCGGCCCCCTGGCCGACCGCCACTACGTGCTGCGCATCGAGGACCTGCCCGGCCATACCATCCGCTGGCGGCTGGCGGAGGACGAGCCCCTGCCCGCGGCCGCGGGCCGGGTGCTGCGACCGGTCGCCTTCACGGGATCCTGGGAACTGGTCGCGGCGGGCAACGGCGGCACCGAGGCCCGCTATACCGTACATGTGGATCCCGGCGGGCAGCTGCCCCGCTGGCTGGCCCTGCCGGCCATGGAGCGCTATGTAATGGAGGTGATGGCGGCGGTACGCGACCGGCTGGACTTCACCGGTAGTGTGGCCGGGCACGCACCTTGTAGGAGCGGCGCGAGCCGCGAATATTCGCGGCTCGTGCCGCTCCTACAGGAGGGGTTTTGCAATGATTGGGTTAACTAAGTGCCATTCCCCCTAGCCCGCCTCCCCGGCAGGGGCCGTAAGCCCCTCCAGGCGGTCGCAGGCCCCTTGCAGGTGGTCGAGGAAACGGGCCAGGTCACCCGCGGCGAGGCGGTCCAGCAAGCGGGTGATCCCTTCCCGGCGGGCGCTGCGCAGCCGGCGGCCGAGCCACAGGAAACCGGCCGTTTCATCCCCGTCCTCCCGGGTCGCACGCGGTTCTGCCTCATCCCGCAGGCTCGCCTCCACCAGGCGCCGCAGGCGGGCCGCGCCGGCCCGCTCCGCCGCCCGCAGCAGCTCGGCACCCAGTACCTGGTGGTCGTGGATCGCGCCCATGCAATCCTGCAGCGCGCGCAACTCCTTCACCAGGGCCTTGCCGCCCGGCAGAGCGCCGGCCAGGGGTTCCAACAGGTAGCGCAGGCGCTTGCCGGCGATGCGCGCGCGATGGATCTCCGCCTCGTCCGCCGCGCCCTGCACCTGCGCCAGGTGGGCCTGGAGGTCGTCGGCGGCCTCCCGCAACCGCTGCGCTGCGGCCGCACCGAAGGGCGAGGTCACAGTGTCCGCCACGTGCGCCAGGCGAACGCGCAGGCGCTGCCGCAGGCGGGGAAAGGCCGCGGGCAGCGCCGCGCGCAGGCCGTGGTATTCCGCATCCCGGCGCGCCGCGAGGTCGTCCACCAGCCACTGCACACCGGGACCTTCCGCCTCCCCGGCATCGGGCTGCGCAGCCCGCAGCCAGGCCAGCTGCACCTCCGCATCCCGGGCCGGACCGGTGCGCCGCACCAGCTTGCGCAGCCTGCGGCGCAACTTGCGGGGCAGGGCATCGCCCAGCCAGGGACGATAGGCCCGCAGCAGGCTGCGCAGGCGCCGCAGGGCCACGCGGAAATCGTGCAGCGCCTCGGCGTCCGCCGGGTCCGCCAGGCGCCTGCAGGCGCCGGCCGCGTCCTTGAGATACAGGGAGGCCAACCGGGCCAGGGCCCGGCCCAGGGGCATGGTCGTCAGCTGGTCTTTCATGGTCGAGGCTCGCCTGGTCCGCTCCCCTGACAGTAGCCGCCAGGGCAACCGCCGGCAAATGGGGGATTCCCAACCTGCAGTGTTCAACCAATCATTGCAAAACGCACCCGGTAGGAGCCCGGTCCTCCGGGCGAATCGCCCGCAGAGCGGGCTCCTACGCACCGCTCCTGCGCCAGTGGCAACCTGGCGCCCTCGCGAGGGAATAACTGAATACTGCGGGCTAGCGCATGGTCACCAGCTCTTCCGCGCTGGTGGGATGGATGGCCACGGTGTCGTCGAGGTCCTGCTTGGTGGCGCCCATGCGGATGGCCACGGCAAAGCCCTGCAGCATCTCGTCGGCGCCGTCACCGATGATGTGGCAGCCCACCACCTTCTCCTGGGCGCCCACGGTCACCAGCTTCATGGCGGTCTGGCGCTTGTGTTCCACGGGCGCGTAGTACATGGGCGTGAAGCGGGTCTGGTAGATCTTCACGGCGTCGCCATGGGTGGCGCGCGCCTCGTCCTCGGTGAGACCCACGGTGCCGATGGGCGGGTGACTGAACACCACGGTGGAGATGTGCTCGTACACCAGGCGCCGCTCCGGCATGCCGCCGAACAGGCGGTCGCCGAGGCGGCGGCCGGCGGCGATGGCCACCGGGGTCAGCGCGGGCTTGCCGGTGACATCGCCGATGGCGTAGATGCCCGGCACATTGGTGTTCTCGAAGTCGTCGGAAGGCACGAAACCATCCTCCGTCAGGTTCACACCCGCCGCGGCGAGGTTCAGGTCGGCTGTGAGCGGCGTGCGCCCGATGGCCCAGATCAGCTGGTCGAAGCCCTCCAGGCGCTGGCCGTTGGTCGACTCGATGCACAGGCTGCCATCGTCCTGCTTGGTCACCGCCGCCACCTGGCTGCCGGCCAGGATGCCGATGCCGTCATTGAGCATCTCCTCCATCAGGCTCTCGCGCAGCATGGCGTCGAAGCTGCGCAGCAGGTGCTCCTTGCGCAGCAACATGGTGACGTCGGCCCCCAGGGCGTTGAGCACGCCGGCCAGCTCCACGGCGATGTAGCCGGCGCCCACCACGGCGACGCGGCGTGGCAGCGCCTCCAGCTCGAAGAAACCGTCGGAGGTGATGCCCAGCTCGGCCCCGGGAATGTCGGGCAGGGCCGGGGTGCCACCCACGGCGATGACGATGTGATCAGCGGTGTATTGCTGGCCGTCCACCTCCAGGGTGTGCTTGTCGACGAAGCGGGCGCTGCCACAGATCTCGTCGATGTTCGAATCCGCCAGGTAGGTGTGGTACCAGCCGTTGATGCCCTGCACATAGCCGTCGCGGGCCTGCTTCAGGGTCGCCCAATCGAAGCTGGGGGTATCGATCTTGAACCCATAGCCGGCGGCATCCTGCAGCTTGTGGGCCAGGTCGGCGCCGAACCACATCACCTTCTTGGGCACGCAGCCCACGTTGACGCAGGTGCCGCCCAGCGGGCCCTTCTCGACGACGGCGCATTTCGCGCCATACTTGGCGGCACGCTCGGCGACGGACAGGCCGCCGCTGCCGGCGCCGATGGCGATGAGATCGTAGTGCTTGGACATGGCTTGGGCCTTTTGCTTGCTGGAACCAGATGTCAGATTCTACCGGCTGGGAGAGGAAGAGGGACAGTGCCATGGATAATAGGAATTATCCCGATCACTGCAAATCCCCGGCTGTAGGAGCGGCGCGAGCCGCGATGATTTGTTGTCCACCCTATCGCGGCTCGCGCCGCTCCTACAAGGTGCGTTTTGCACCGTTTGAGGAAACGCTCGGAAAACGGGTGGCGGCATGGCGATTGATCAGGATTCCACAACGCTGTTCCGTGTGTTTCCGTGGCCAATATTGCTTTACAGTATAGGGCATCGCATCCGCCGCACCGGAACACCGCCATGGACAATCCCCTGCTCGACCTGAATGACCTGCCGCCCTTCAGCCGCCTCCGCCCCGAACAGGTGGAGCCGGCCATCGACCGGCTGCTGACCGAGTCGCGCCAGGCCATCGAGGCCCTGCTGGCGACGAACGACGCCTACACCTGGGATAACCTGGTGCGCCCCCTGGAGGACCTCGAGGACCGCCTCAACCGCGCCTGGTCGCCAGTCGGCCACCTCAACGCCGTCATGAACAGCGACGCCCTGCGCGCCGCCTACAATGCCTGCCTGCCCAAGCTGAGCGCCTACGGCACCGAGCTGGGCCAGCACGAGGGCCTGTACCGCGCCTACCGGCAGATCGCCGAGGGTGACGAGTACGCGCGGCTCGACGGGGCCCAGCGCCGCATCATCGACAACGCCCTGCGTGATTTCCGCCTCTCAGGCATCGAACTGGAACCGGCCCAGCGCGAACGCTACAAGGCCATCCAGCAGGAGCTGTCCTCACTACAATCCAGGTTCTCGGAGAACCTGCTCGACGCCACCCAGGCCTGGACCCGGCAGGTGCTGAACGAGGCCGAGTTGGCCGGACTGCCCGACAGTGCCCGCGCCCTGGCGAAACAGACCGCGGAACAGCGCGACATGGAGGGCTGGGTATTCACCCTGGAATTTCCTTCCTATTACCCGGTGCTCACCTACGCCGACAACCGCCACCTGCGCGAGGAGCTCTATACCGCCTACGTGACCCGCGCCTCGGACACCGGCCCCCATGCCGGGCGCTGGGACAACGGCCCGCTGATGGAGCAGATCCTCGCCCTGCGCCACGAGTCGGCCCGACTGCTGGGCTATGCCAACTACGCCGAGCGCGCCCTGGCCACGCGCATGGCCGAGACCACCGAGCAGGTGCTGGGTTTCCTGCAGGACCTCGCGGATCGTTCCCTGCAGGCGGCGCGCGAGGACCTGGAGGCGGTGCGCGCCTTCGCCGCCGACGAGTTCGGTGTGAACGAACTGGAGGCCTGGGATGTGCCCTATTATTCGGAAAAGCTGCGTCAGGCCCGCTATGCCATCTCCCAGGAGGAGCTGAAGCCCTATTTTCCCGTCACCCGCGTGCTGCCCGGCATGTTCGCCGTGGTGGAACGCCTGTACGGCATCCGCATCGCCGAGCGCGGCGGCGTGGATGTGTGGCATCCCGACGTACACTTATACGAGATCGAAGACGCTGAGGGTCAGCTGCGCGGCCAGTTCTACCTCGACCTCTACGCGCGGCCCAACAAGCGCGGCGGCGCCTGGATGGACGAATGCATCTCACGCCGGGTGCGCGGCGAGCAGGTGCAGACCCCGGTGGCCTACCTCACCTGCAATTTCTCGCCGCCCATCGGCGAACAGCCGGCCCTGCTCACCCACGACGAGGTGACCACTCTGTTCCACGAGTTCGGCCACGGCCTGCACCACATGCTCACCCGCATCGACTACCTGCCGGTGGCCGGCATCAGCGGCGTGCCCTGGGACGCGGTGGAACTGCCCAGCCAGTTCATGGAGAACTGGTGCTGGGAGCGCGACGCCCTGGATCTCATCGCTGGCCACTTCGAGACCGGCGCGAAGCTGCCGGATACCCTCTATCAGCGCATGATGGCGGCACGCAATTTCCAGTCCGCCATGCAGATGGTGCGCCAGCTGGAGTTCGCCATCTTCGACTTCCGCATCCATCGCGAATATGAGCCGGCACGCGGCGGCCGCGTGTACGAGATTCTCGACGAGGTGCGCCAGCAAGTGGCGGTCATGCAGCCGCCCTCCTGCAACCGCTTCCCGCACAGCTTCTCGCACATCTTCGCCGGCGGCTACGCGGCGGGCTACTACAGCTACAAGTGGGCCGAGGTGCTGAGCGCCGACGCCTTCGCCGCCTTCGAGGAGGCCGGCATCTTCGACCGCGAGACCGGGCTGCGTTTCCTGGCCAGCGTGCTGGAACAGGGCGGCTCGCGCGAACCCATGGAGCTGTTCATCGAGTTCCGCGGCCGCGAGCCCAGCATCGATGCCCTGTTGCGCCACAGCGGGCTGGCGGCCTGAAGCCGGGATCAGGCCATGCAATCCAACCGTGCCAACCATTGCAAAACGCTGGCTGTAGGAGCGGCCTTGGCCGCGAAGCGAGGTGACCTGCCCCGCTCGGCGGTTCGCGGGCAGAGCCCGCTCCTACAGGTGCGGGACTTGACGAACGCAGGGCCGGCGTGCACGACCCGCCCCCGAGTGAAAGGATGACTGATGCAATACCGTGACCTGCGCGACTTCATTGCCCAGCTGGAGGCCCGCGGCCTGC
>OBJA01000355.1_pt1 | contig 41894 bp, 55 predicted proteins | sample 1519751 | NCBI WGS metagenome assembly OBJA01 (sample SAMEA3881238, study PRJEB22517) | soil metagenome | biome: lake sediment; feature: soda lake sediment; material: sediment, water from around vicinity | place: India | collected 2013-12-23 | depth 3 m
TTGAATAACTGAATCTGATCTAACAGGCACTCGTCAAATCGGGTAACTGTCAGACCAGATCTCAACTACTACAAATAACGATCATAAAATCAGTCGCATTTTTCTTATACAATCTCAGAGTGCGATCTAATAGATCGCGCTTTGCGATTAGAGCCCTTGCCTCGCCCCACTTGATTTTAGTCATGACATTTCTCTGCTCATAACTCCTCGTGTTCGTTCTTGGATCATGAGTAACTTCTAGCTCATACACTCCATACGATAGATTTTTTATCACGATTTCAGCATTAATTGTTGCACGTTCAAGATAAGGACTCCTTGATCCTGGGACTGTACCCCAGGCCAGATCAGAGAAAGCCACTTCTCTAAAATAATGCTGGAAGTCTATATCCTCCATTAAACCTTGCCCTAAGTTTGTGTCGCCTGTTATGTTGGTGTTCGTGCCTTGAGGGATATTAAGGCTTCTTTCTGTAAGCGGCTTGCTTTCCCATATGAGAATGCCGGTGTTTGCAACTATTTTGGCTTTGCGGACCTTTGTTGCTTTAATTGGGCTTGGCTTTCTTTTTTCAAATGTCGGTATTGGCTTTAACTTATCCCTAGCCTTGCCGCCCAGTGTTTTGTTGGTTGTAGGTAATCTAGTTAAGCGTTCATCCTCTAGTCGGCCTTCGTGTAGTAGTTCGACGGCTTGTCTAGGACTGGTAATTTGAAATACATGATCTGGGTATGTTGCTGGAAGCCGGGTAATCGTCGTAACAAGCTTTTGAAGATAATCGTCGTCTGGCTGTTGACCTCTATCCAACTTGATAAATGAACTCGCTTCTATATTTTGGTTCAAGCCCCCAAATGTTAAATTGGCGCTACCCAATACTACAAATGCGTTAGTGTCACTATACGCCGCATATATTTTTGGATGAAATATCTTTTTATTCGAAGCCGTGTCTACAACATATGGATTAATACCGATTTTTAATAACGAAAAAATACTTTGTACAGAGGTAATTCCGTTTCTTATACCAATAAATATTTGGGATTTGTCTGCTACATTCTCCAAATTTTCCTTAATTCTATCGACCCCATTTTTTCTCGCGAAGGCGAGGCTGAATAAATAGTTATCTATAGCAGGGGTTGTTAGCAGCTTATTGACTGCTGTTTCATGGTCGTCGTTCTGACTTAATCCCTGTAGGATGATCTCAATCTCCGCCATTTGTCTGCTACCGGCTCCTGTCTATGCTTATTGGGGCATAACGTCGAAGCTCAGCGGCAGTTGACGCGGACGGTCGCGCGCGGCAGCGCGCGGGCGGCCGGGTCAACTGTCCGTTGCAGCGACCTGTTATGCAATGCCGCACTGCTCACCGCCGGCTCCCCGTCAGCACACAACCTTGCCGCCCTGTCGCGAACGGCGCCCACCGCTTGCCCTCTTTGCTCGCCGCTGCCGCCAAGCGAATTGGGCGGCCGGCCCCGATCCTCGCCGAGGCCCGGCCGGGCCTCGCCACCGACGCCAGCCCGGTCCGCTCGATGAGCGGTTTGAAACGCGTCCGTTCCCGCAACGTTCTTCACACCAGCGCCTTGTGATTTTCGAGCGCCTTGCTCCAGTGGAGAATCTCGACGCTCTGGCGCAAACCGCAGGTATGAAACGGATCTGTTGACACAAGATCCAGAATCGCTTCTCTGGAATCGGCCTCGACAATCCACAGCCCGCCCTTGGGTACCTGTCCGGGCTCGACTCTCAACGAGCCTGCAACCAGAACCGTATCCTTGTGTTCGTCGACCCATCGGATATGGGCTTCGAGATGCGCGGCACGAGCCGCTGCATGATCCGGCTTGTCGGTAAAGAACACGGCGAAGAGCATTGTGTGTCCAATGGTCGAGAATACGAGATGGTAGTCTGCCGCTACCGGCCTTCAAGCATATTGAAACTGCTCCGGCTATCCACCGCCCCTCTCCAAATTGCATAACGTCAGAGTTCAGCGGCGCTTGACGCGGCCGTGCGATCGCGGCAGCGGGCGCGCGGTCGGGTCAAGTGTCCGTTGGAACGAAAGGTTAGGCATCTGCTCTCGATCGCCGAATATCGGCGTTGTGAAGCTCAATCGTTCTGTCGGCAATCTGCCGTGCGCGGCTGCGTGCTGTCTCGACATGCCCAAGGTACTCTCGGCTGGATTGGTAGAACACGGCTTCGAGCGCTTCTATCTGCGGGAGACTATCGAACTTCGGAGCTGCTCCGGGGCGGAGTGTTCCGTCTGCCTCCGGTGTTCCTGCTAAGAAGCCTCCGACAAAGCGAAACTCCAGCATAAACTGCAGCCACGAACCATACCATTCGCAAAACAGCGCACGCACCAGATCCTCATCTACGAGATCGGCCTTCAACAGGGCTTGAAGATTGCACCAAAACTGCAGCTAAATTCCGAGGACTTGATGTTCCGATAGCTGCTCAATTGTGCCCCCATACATTCCCTTGCTTTGCTCTTCCATGCGGTCGTATGGCAAGAAGTGTGAGTCGAAACGGATCAGGTTCTGGTACGGGTGACTGTTAGCCTCGTCGGCTGTATGAAAGACTGGGTACGCGTAGAGGAACCTGCCACCGCACACTCTGCGACGATACTCATCCGCTTCTGGTCCTTTCCAGTACAGCCACTTAACGGCGATCTCCCAGGCGGGGGCGCTTATATGAATGTAGAAGCCACGGTCGTACAACATTCGCGACATTTCCACAGTGGTTCGTGCCCGGTCGGCGCCTGCCTTCTGAGCCTCTAACTGTTGAGGAAGATGCGCGGTCGCATAGACTGCAATCGCTAGAGTCGCTGCAGTCAATGCGACTCCAAGCATGCCCCCAACGTAGGAGCCAAATTCGCCCCACCGCGTATGCTCGTTGGAAAGCTCGGTGCCGAACTTCCCAACGTAAGCGCCAATAGAAACAGCGACAGCAATGAGCAGGACGAGGCAGACTTGGACGATAAGGGAACGTGTTCGATGACTCATCGATTCATCTCCTGATGCCTAACGTAGTGCGAGGTGAGCGACACCCTCGCGTGGTTGAGCCATACGAAGTATGGCGATGCCCAAGAGGGCGTAGCGGTGAAACCGTGTTCGCTCGAGTGAGGGGTTATACGGCGCTGCGCGCCGTTCCCCGAAATCAGCACCTCGCACTACGTTATTCGGACGCGCAGCGTCCGAATAACATTAAGTAGACACCTTATTAGGTGCATAATAATATTTAAACATCGGTGTATAATCATATAATCAGGCTTGTCAACGATGACTCTATCATGCTCATTCGTTTGTATCAACCTTTATGAAAAATACAAATACACCCCCGAAATTGCTGGATCAAGTCCGTGATCGTATTCGTACCAAACACTATAGCCTTCGTACTGAAACACAATATACACAATGGATAAAGCGTTTTATTCTGTTCCATGGCAAACGTCATCCACAAGCAATGGGCGCAGCAGAAATAGAGGCGTTTTTAACGCATTTGGCAGTAGCCGGTAAGGTATCGGCCTCAACTCAAAATCAGGCATTGTCGGCTTTGCTGTTTTTGTATAAGGAGATACTGTCAATTGATTTACCCTGGCTGAATGAGATCGTGCGCGCCAAGCAACCTCAGCGGTTGCCCACTGTTCTGACACGTACCGAAGTACAGGCTATCTTGGTCAGGATGAGCGGAACCTATGGTCTAATGGCGAACCTTCTGTATGGCACAGGAATGCGTTTGATGGAATGTATGCGCCTCAGGGTAAAGGATGTGGATTTCGAACGCAGGGAAATTCTGATTCGCGATGGTAAAGGGGCGAAAGATCGAATCACCATGTTACCGGAATCATTGGCAGATCCTTTACAAGCACATTTGCTTCATCGCCGGACTTTGTTCGATGATGATAGCCGCTTAGGTAAGGCATCGGTATATTTACCAGATGCATTGGAACGCAAATACCCCAACGCAGCAACGGAGTGGGCATGGCAATATATTTTCCCTTCCGGAAGTTTCTCGATTGACCCACGCAATGGTACCGAGCGGCGGCATCATATCGACGAAAAGCTATTGCAACGAGCAATGAAAAAAGCAGTGCAGGCCAGCGGTATAACCAAGTTAGCTACTCCGCATACTTTACGCCACTCGTTTGCGACTCATTTACTCGATTCGGGTTACGATATCCGCACTATTCAAGAGCTGCTTGGCCATAAGGATGTCCATACCACGATGATTTACACCCATGTTCTCAATAAAGGCGGGCGAGGTGTCAGAAGTCCACTGGATATGTAAAACCAACACTACCAGCTAAACCATTCCGCCTAACGATTCGCACCAACAACGCCAAACGGGCACAATTTGATTCAGGTTAAGCTATATCTGATCAGATCAATTTATTACATCTTTATCATGCAGTCAGGCTTTATAGGAATTTTCGATTCAGGGGTTGGCGGGCTGGCTGTCTACCGTGCCGCTCGTAAGCTGCTCCCGCACCAGGCATTTGTCTACGTTGCAGATTCTGGCTTTGCGCCGTACGGTGGCCGCGAATCTGCCTATATTACCCGCCGCGTCACCAAAATTGCAGACGCTCTGGTCAATCATGGAGCAAAAGCACTGGTAGTCGCGTGCAATACTGCAACGGTGACCACTGTAGCCGCACTCAGAGCTAAACATTCACTACCCATCATCGGCATCGAACCCGCCATCAAGCCTGCTACAGCAGTCAGTCGAAACGGCCGAATCGTCGTCCTCACAACGCAAAGAACTGCAGAAAGTGAGGCTGTTGCACAACTTTGCATTCGCTATGGAGCTCATGTTCAAATCATGCTTCAGCCATGTCCCGGGCTCGCAGATCAGGTCGAGGCAGGAGATATTGATGGGGCGGAAGTTAAGAAAATGCTCAGACAATATCTCGCTCCCGCGATCTCATTGACCAGTGACGTGGTTGTGTTGGGCTGCACCCACTTCACATTTCTGGCGAATCAGATTCAAAATCTGGCAGGTCCGCAAGTTACGATCATTGAACCTTCCGAGGCTGTGGCTCGACAACTTGCCTACCGCCTCTCATCCAGCGAAATGATTCCGGTGAATCAGACTCAAGCTACCGAGGCGTTCTACACTACCGCAGTCTCACTGTCTGCTGTCAGCGCCGTTATGTCCAAATTACTCGGACGCCATATCGTAGTGCTGGCGGCTGATGATCTGGGCCTTGCAAAAATATGACCTGACTCAGTCGTTATCTGCACAGAAAGATAGAAAAAAATCCACAAGATGTTTGATTCTGAAACAGACAAGACAAAAATGGGACAAGTATGATCCTTAACTACCGCTGGCTTTACGATACAGTACGCAGGCGTTTTGAATCGGATGAAGCGATGGAAGCTTTCCTACCCAAAGCGCTTACTTCCGAGGAGTTAAAGCAGAAAGGCGATGATCGCTATCTTTCCGCCATGAGCCAGCGGGTATTTCAGGCCGGCATGCAACACTCTGTGGTCAATACCAAGTGGACCGCCTTTGAAGAAGCCTTCTGGGGCTTTGTACCTGAGACAATGGTGATGCTCAGCCCGGAACAGATCGAAGGCTATATGAAAAATAGCCGAATCATCCGTCATTACACCAAATTGCAAACCATCCCCAGAAATGCCCAGTTTATTCTGGATATTCGTCAGGAACAGGGTTGCAGTTTTGGCGAGTTTATTGCTGACTGGCCGAGTGCTGACATTATCGGCTTATGGCATTTACTGGCCAAACGGGGCGCTCGGCTGGGCGGGCGCTCAGCTGCCGGATTTTTACGTTTGGTCGGGAAGGATACTTTTTTATTGACCAGCGATGTGATTGCTCGCCTCATCGCCGCAGACATTATTGACCAGGAACCCACTAGTCAGCGCGATCGACAAATCGTACAGGATGCTTTCAATAAATTGCAGCAAGAGTCAGGAAGACTGTTATGTCAGCTATCAGCCATGCTGTCGCTGAGCATCAATCCGAGGTTTTAGTGAGAAATTCAAAACTTGGCATACATTGTCGGTAACCCTGCGCACTGGTAGAGAGATGATGCAGCTCGCCAGTATGAATTCGATATCAAGATCACAGTAGCCGCCCACCCACCATTCACAAGGAAGGCCTGGTGGTTGGCATACGGAGCCCACCCGGTAGTCCTTACGATATGACCACACACTGGCTCAAGTCATTGAGCAGATCACCCGCCTGACCTGCCGAAACCCCGGTACATCATAAAATTCCACCCCCCAGCACTTCGTGATAGGGGAAAACAGATTGTTCAGGACGAACTAATTCTCAATATTCTTTATTAACCATATTGAATTCAGGGCTATTAAGGTTCACACTGCCGGAGCGACTGAATAAATATCGTATAAGAGCTGTAAATGGAGACTGAAAATTAATTCCTGATTGTAGTGAATAGATACGGAGTTAGACAGCCTCTGACAAAACAGCCACACAATTATTTATTTATGAGCGCTCAAGCTTCGCCGGACCTGGTAATAACAACAGAAATCAGAATCAGGTTTTCGCTTATTTATGCGGAAAATATTCCTGCTCAATGAACTGATCAAATGAGGTTGATCCCAGCCCTGCAGCTGTATCAACCAGAATCCGGCGGGCACATACGCGGGGTGACCCGGATAACTCAATCTAAGATATAGGGAGTCAAAAAATGAGTAAACACCTATGTTTCACTGCGTTCAGTTCAATCGCTCTGTTTCTGTTGTGTTTCAGCGGTTGGGCAAGCGCAGCTGCTCCTGCAGAGATAAACGAAGCGCGTCTGGTAGCACAATATAATTACTCCATAAATATTCTGGCCATGTTGCTGGTTGGTTTTGGTTTTTTAATGGTTTTCGTACGAAGGTACGGGTTTAGTGCAACTACCGGCACCTATCTGGTCGTCGCCACCGGACTTCCACTCTATATTCTTTTACGCGCAAACGGGATCTTCGGGCACGCGTTGACGCCCCACTCCGTTGATGCAGTAATTTATGCGGAATTTGCCGTGGCTACGGGGCTGATTGCCATGGGAGCAGTACTGGGGCGTTTACGCGTTTTTCAATACGCGTTACTGGCATTGTTTATCGTGCCGGTTTATCTGCTGAATGAGTGGCTGGTACTGGATAATGCTTCAGGGTTGACTGAAGGATTCCAGGATTCTGCCGGATCGATTGCCATCCATGCTTTCGGTGCATATTTTGGTTTGGGGGTCTCCATCGTTCTGACTACTGCGGCGCAGCGAGCTCAACCGATCGAATCAGATGCGACTTCGGATCGCTTTTCCATGCTGGGGTCAATGGTACTGTGGCTTTTCTGGCCAAGCTTTGCGACTGCAATCGTACCATTCGAACAGATGCCCCAAACCATAGTCAACACACTGCTTGCTTTATGTGGCGCTACGCTCGCCACTTATTTCCTGAGCGCATTGTTTCACAAAGGAAAAGCATCCATAGTCGATATGGCCAATGCAGCACTCGCTGGAGGGGTGGCGATCGGGTCGGTCTGTAACATCGTCGGACCAGTGGGTGCTTTTGTGATCGGTTTGCTGGGTGGTGCCATCTCCGTCGTGGGTTTCGTGTTTATTCAGCCCATGCTGGAATCCAAAGCCAAGACGATAGATACCTGCGGGGTACACAATCTGCATGGATTACCAGGATTATTGGGCGGATTCAGTGCGATCCTGGTAGTGCCAGGTATTGCCGTAGCCCAATTGACGGGTATCGGTATCACACTTGCGCTGGCTTTGAGTGGTGGTGTGATTGCTGGAATACTGATCAGACTAACCGGTACAACGAAACAAGCGTATGAGGACAGTCATGAGTTTATCCATCTTGCAGGACCTGAAGATGAACATAAAGCTGAAAAGCTAGTATTAGAAACAAAAACTGAAATACAAGGACTGAGGAATCGTATCGATGCTGTTGCATTGAGCGCCAAGTCAGAAAGATAGATCTTCTGGTGCCCATAAGTTTTTGGTGCTTCAGTTTCTGACAAATGGGGGCAGGTCGCGAATCAGGAAAAATCAGTATCCATGTCCGGCCCCCTTCTTTTAGAATTTTCAAACGCGCTTTATCAAGCTGACGCGCTTGATTCAGGCATTAAAGCGCCAATACGAGGTGCAGTGTCCCCCCGCCGAAATGGCGCAATTTCTGATCTCGATGGAGGAATAACATGACAATACCAGCAAAAAATACGGTTTGCCTTTGGTACGACGATTGCGCCGAAGATGCAGCACGGTTTTACGCCGATACCTTCCCCGATTCATTCGTCGGTGCAGTACATCACGCACCAGGAGATTTTCCGTCAGGAAAGAAAGGGGATGTACTGACTGTCGAATTTACTGTGATGGGCATCCCGTGCATCGGGCTCAATGGCGGACCAGTGTTCACCCACAGCGAAGCGTTTTCGTTTCAGGTCGCAACTACTGACCAGGCTGAAACAGATCGCTACTGGAATGCGATCGTCGGCAATGGTGGCCAGGAAAGTGAATGTGGCTGGTGTAAGGATAAGTGGGGGCTAAGCTGGCAGATAACGCCCATCATCCTGATAAATGCAATCACCCATCCTGATCCTGCTGCTGCCAAGCGTGCATTCGACGCGATGATGCAGATGAGAAAAATCGATATTGCCACGATCGAAGCAGCACTTCGCGGTTGAAATACGGACACAGTCTGCTCAGGCGCGCGCATACGATAAATAGCTTAATTCCGGGCTGCTTCTTCGGAAAAGCACTTCGGCAGTTAACTGGGTCATCAGCTTCTGACAACCCGTTTAATAAATCTGACGATTTTTATCCTTTTCCATCTGTATGGTAGTGCACACTTTGCGCATGGACTGCTTCAATCAATGCCAGTGCATTCTCAGGCGGGGTGAATTGTGAAATACCATGTCCCAGGTTAAATACGTGGCCATGGCCGTGGCCGTAACTTGCCAGTATCTTCCCGGCTTCAGCAGCAATCACTTCCGGTGAGGAAAACAGCACGGCCGGATCCAGGTTTCCCTGCAAAGCGACTTTATCCTGGGTACGACGACGGGCTTCGCCGATATCGATCGTCCAATCCAGCCCGATTGCATCGCAACCGCTGGCCATGATGGATTCCAGCCATAATCCACCACCTTTGGTAAACAGGATATTCGGGATACGATTACCGTCATGTTCACGTTTAAGACCATCCAGAATCTGGTTCATGTAGCGTAAGGAAAACTCCTGATAAGCGGCATGAGACAGCGCTCCGCCCCAACTGTCGAAAATCATCACGGCCTGTGCACCCGCTTCGATCTGGGCATTCAGATAAGCAGTAACTGCTTGTGCCGTCACATCCAGAATATGATGCAGCAGGTCAGGACGCGCGTACAACATCGTCTTGATTTGCCTGAACTCACTGCTGCCCGCTCCTTCCACCATATAGCACGCTAATGTGAATGGACTGCCTGAGAACCCGATCAGTGGAACCTGATTATTCAGCGCTTTGCGGATCTGACTAACAGCATCCGTCACATAGCGTAAATGAGTATCCGGATCGGGTACGATCAACGAACGAATTTCCCATTCCTCGCGTAAGGGGCGTTCGAAACGCGGCCCTTCTCCATCTGCAAAATATAATCCCAACCCCATCGCATCCGGAATTGTCAGAATATCGGAAAACAGAATTGCAGCATCGAGTGAGAATCTGGCCAGGGGCTGCAATGTCACTTCCGTGGCAAAATCAGGATTCTTGCAGAGCGACAGAAAATTGCCAGCCCGCGCACGGGTCTGGTTGTATTCTGGCAGATAACGACCAGCCTGGCGCATCATCCAGACAGGGGTATAGTCCACAGGCTGCCGCAGCAGGGCACGGATGAAGATATCGTTTTCTAATTTGGTCATAGTGCTATTTAAATTCCCGGAAATGATTAAGCAGTGGAACAGAAGTCATAGCGATCTCGCTACATGGGTAGCCTCAACCCAGTTTATGCAGTTGCTGGTCGAGTTTCTCCAGAGTGGCACTGAACATGGCCAGCCGTTCTTTTTCCTGCAGCACCACCTTTTCTGGCGCACGCTGAAGAAAATCGGGATTATCCAGTTTCGTTCTGGCTTTGCCAATTTCAAGCGTCAGCCGTTGTATTTCCTTGTTGAGACGTTCACGCTCGGCAGCGACATCCACCTCGATTTTCAGCATCAGCCTGAATTCACCTGTAATGGCAACCGGTGCATCGGTATCCGGCAATCTGTCCGGCAGGATACTCACTTCAGACAGCTTGGCCAATGCCCGCAGATAAAGTGAAAAATCTGCCAGCCGGGAATGATCACCTTCTATCAGCAATGGCACCCGCTCTGCTGGTGACAGTTTCATTTCCCCGCGCAACGCGCGACAGGCATTGACGATTTCCTTGAGCAGTTGAATATCGGCTGCAGCCTGCTCATCCATACGCGCCGGATCTGCTTGCGGGTAAGACTGCTGCATGATGCTGGCACCGGTTTTACCTGCGAGGGGTGCAACCGCCTGCCAGAGTTCCTCAGTTATGAATGGAATGATCGGATGCGCCAGCCGCAACGCTGCTTCCAGTACACGCACCAGTGTACGACGAGTGGCACGCTGACACGCTTGATCCGCGCTGCTCAATTGCACTTTTGCCAGTTCTACATACCAGTCGCAGTATTCATCCCAGACAAACTCGTACATCTCGCGCGCAGCAAGGTCAAAACGGTATTCATCAAAAGCCTGTACCACACCCTGTTCGGCCTGCTGCAGACGACCGACGATCCATTTATCCGCTTGTGAGAAATTCAGCGGCAGAGTTTCATCCAAACCTGTGTCTTTACCCTCACAGTTCATCAGCACGAAGCGGGTAGCGTTCCACAGTTTGTTGCAGAAATTGCGATATCCTCCACAACGCTGCAGATCAAACTTGATGTCACGACCATGTGAAGCCAGGCTGGCAAACGTAAAACGCAGCGCATCGGTCCCGAGTGCGGGAATCCCCTGTGGAAACTGCTTGCGGGTAGTTTTTTCGATGGACTCCGCCTGTTTGGGGTTCATCAGGCCGGTAGTACGTTTTCTGATCAGTTCCGCCAGTGAGACACCATCGATCAGATCGAGCGGGTCGAGCACGTTACCCTTGGATTTGCTCATTTTCTGGCCTTCCGCATCACGGATCAGGCCGGTGATGTATACCTCCCGGAAAGGCACTTCGCCAGTGAAATGCAGAGACATGATCACCATGCGAGCCACCCAGAAGAAGATGATGTCGAATCCTGTCACCAGCACTGACCCGGGGAGGAAGGTCTTGAGCTCGGGTGTCTTCTCCGGCCAACCCAGCGTCGAGAAGGGCCACAACGCTGAAGAAAACCAGGTATCGAGCACATCTTCATCCTGCCGGAGGATTTCCTTACCGGACAGTTTTCTGGCTTCTTCCAGATCATGTGCAACAGTCACGTTGCCATCCTCATCGTACCAGGCCGGTATCCTGTGCCCCCACCACAGCTGGCGCGAAATACACCAATCCTGGATATTTTCCAGCCACTGATTGTAGACATGCGTCCAGTTCTCCGGCACGAACCTGACCTTGCCGCTTGCAACCACCGCCAGGCCCTGTTTGGCCAGACCTTCCATCGCCAGATACCACTGATCGGTCAACATCGGTTCAATGACGGTATGGGTACGATCTCCACGCGGAACCATCAGTTTATGCGGACGAGTTTCGATCAGCAGCCCCTGTGCCTGAAGATCGGCAATTACTTTCTTTCTGGCATCGAAACGATCCAACCCTTGAAACTCTGCTGGAGCATTGTCATTGATCCCGCCATCCAGTGTAAAAACATTGAGCGGGATCAATTTGTGCCGCAATCCGACCTGATAGTCGTTGAAATCATGTGCCGGGGTAATTTTTACGCAACCGGTACCAAAAGCAGGATCAACATAACTATCTGCGATGATCGGGATCGTGCGTTCGGACAGCGGCAAACGCAAATGACGTCCGATCAGGTGACGATAACGCTCGTCTTCCGGATGAACCGCAACCGCCATATCCCCCAGCATGGTTTCCGGGCGGGTAGTGGCAACGACCAATCCCTGATGCTCACTACCTCCTTCTTGTTGTTCGAAAGGATAAAGGATATGCCAGAGCGAACCCTGTTCTTCAACCGAAACCACTTCCAGATCCGAGACTGCTGTCTGCAGTACCGGATCCCAGTTGACCAGCCGCTTGCCGCGATAGATCAGCCCTTCCCGGTAAAGGCGCACGAATACCTCGGTCACTGCACGGGAAAGTGTTTCATCCATGGTAAACCGTTCGCGCGACCAGTCACAGGAAGCACCCATACGCCGCATCTGGCGGGTAATCGTGGAGCCTGATTCCTCCTTCCATTGCCAGACTCGCTCGAGAAAGGCTTCACGCCCCATCTGACGGCGATCCTTGCCTTCCTGATCCAATTGCCGTTCAACCACGATCTGTGTGGCAATTCCGGCATGATCGGTACCCGGTTGCCATAATGTGTTGTCACCCAGCATACGGTGATAGCGAATGAGTGCATCCATCAGGGTATGCTGGAAGGCATGTCCCATATGCAGCGTACCGGTAACATTGGGCGGCGGCAGCATGATGCAGTAGGGATCTGCTCCCTTATGGTCGGTTGGGCTGAAATAGCCGGCCGTCTCCCAAGTCGAATACCAGCGGGTTTCTATATCTTTTGGATCAAAGCTTTTTGCAAGTTCCATGATAATCAGGTAATTGAGGAAATGCTGAAAAAGAGCGCCAGACAAGATGTAGAAGGCAGTTGTCTCTCAGAATTTCTAAGGCGAACCAGTAGAATAAAACCGGTTATTATAACCAATGAAGGCGGGATGGATGGCTTAAAGATTTTTGGGCAGACGCTTTCCCAACGCTTGTATCAGGGTAAGCCGCTCAGCAGGATCAAGATGGATGGAGGTTTCTCTCAATGCTGCATCAAAGGCAAAATACAGCAGCTCGGAGATTTCTGATTGTGACGGCCATTCGTCCAGGGTGAGTGTCACCTGCTCGGTCAGAACGGGAATCCCGTCAGCCTCGGTCAATACATCGTCATTATCCCGCGATATTTCAACGGGTCCGACTTGGGCCAGCGCCATCTCCCCGGGATCATCCAATTTTGCAGCAGTCTGTTCCGACGATTGCATGAGGGAAGACTGTTCACGCCGATGCCGATGCAACATCGAATCCACTTTACCCAGCAGAAGTGTATCTTCTTCCAGTTCTGCTGAGATATCAGGCGGATCATCAGTCACCAGATTACCCCCCGGCGAATAGGAAATTAAAGCCCGAAGAGCAAACATTTCGCATCATCAGAAGCCTGTCAATTTCCATCAATCCGATGATGGCGAACGTCATGCCCCTGTTCCTGGTAACGCCGGTAGCGTTTGCGCGCCAGCTGTTTACCATCCGCTGTTTCATCAACAATTTCTACCACTCGGGAAAATTGTTCAAATCCTGGCGGCATATCCGCGTCCAGATTGAGTAATATATCAAAATGGTCGACTTCCATTAATGCAGGTGGGATATTCATGATTACTGGTGTCACTTTTGCCAGCTTGTTATCCATTCGGCAGTGTGGCACGAAGCCCGTGGGTGAAAACGTCCAGAGCAACTTATCAAACTGGCCGGCCACGCGTTCATCCGGAACATGGACGACGGTTCTCAATCCCTGCTGCACTGCTTTTGCACACAAGCGACAAGCTATCAGCAACCTGTCTGCCGCCCCGGTGTAAAAATCGATCTGTGTCACACTCACTTTTGGAAGTTAGTGTTTCTTTGCACGATTGATCAGGAACTGAGTCAACAATGGAACCGGACGCCCGGTAGCCCCTTTTTCCTTACCGGATTTCCAGGCTGTACCGGCAATGTCCAGGTGTGCCCAGCGAAATTTCTTGGTAAAACGTGAAAGGAAACACGCAGCAGTGATAGCACCTCCCCAGCGGCTGCCAATATTGGCGGTATCGGCAAAATTACTCTTGAGCTGTTCCTGGTACTCGTCATACAACGGCAGATGCCAGGCACGATCATAAGTTTGCTCACCTGCCTGAAGCAGCTCCTGTACAAGTGGCTCATCGTTACCCATTACTCCGGATACCACATGCCCCAGCGCAACCACACAAGCACCTGTCAAAGTTGCAATGTCCACCACGACTTCCGGATCGTAACGTTCCGTGTAGGCCAGAGCATCACACAGAATCAGTCGTCCTTCGGCGTCGGTATTGAGTATTTCGATCGTCTGACCGGAAAGGCTGGTAACGACATCGCCCGGTTTGGTTGCATTGCCTCCTGGTAGATTTTCTGTAGTCGGGATAACTCCGATCACATTGATCGGCAACTTCAGTTCTGCCACGGCTGTCAGTGTGCCGAATACACTTGCAGCGCCCCCCATGTCATATTTCATCTCGTCCATTTCAGCAGCCGGTTTCAGCGAAATACCGCCAGCATCGAACGTCACACCTTTACCGACCAGAGCAACCGGTTTTTCCGAATCTTTTCCACCGTGGTATTCCAGCACGATCAGCTTGGCCGGCTGGTGGCTGCCGCGCGCTACCGCCAGCAATGCGCCCATGCCCAGTTCTTCCATGTCTTTTTCTTCCAGTACGGAGAATTTAAGATTGAACGTTCTGGCCATTTCTTCAGCCTGCTCGGCCAGATAGGAAGGTGTACAGATATTAGGAGCAAGATTGCCCAGATCCTTAGTCACTTTCATGCCGTGCGCAATGGCCAGCCCCTGCTGCAATGCCGTTTCTGCCGCTGCTGATGTGGATATGTCGGTAATATCAATATCTACTTTGGCCAAGGATAGCTGATGTTCCTCGGGCTTACTCTTGAGGCGATCGAAGTGATATACACTTTCTTCAGCCAGAAGAACCGTCTGCAAGACGTTCCAGGCAATATCTCTCCCTTTGACGGGAAGTTCAGTCAGATACAGGCTGGCATCCTTCGCACTAGTCGACTGCAGCGCTTTGAATGCCGTACGTACAGCACTTAGAAATACTTTTTCCCCGAATTCCTCTTCCTTACCCAGCCCGATCAGTAATACACGCTTACTGTCGATGCCAGGGATGCCATGCAGTAACAATGCCGTACTTACTCTGCCTTCCATATCTCCTTGATCCACGATCCTGCCAAGGTAGCCTTTGCTTACTTCATCCAACACTCTGGCTGCTTCAGTCAACTTATGGGATTCAAATACTCCGACAACGATACAGTCACCTTGGTATTTCTCCGGACTATCGGATTTGATTGCGAAGTCCATGTGTTTATTGCTCCTGTTTTATTTGTTTATTTTTGAATGGATACCAATCGGACTATGGCTACACTTCTGCTTCCCAATCAAAAACTGAACTTCCTGCCATATTCTGGAATCTTGCTTGCGACATTCAACAAAAATGAGTTTGATTAATAGCTCTTCTACAGTGTTTTCATGGAATTATATCGGGTAGAATGACTGTTCTCGAAAATCTAGAATGAATAAGCAGGTTATCTGTTCACCACCTGAGAAAAAGATGTATGAAAGAAAATTTGCTTGAGCAATTACGGTTTTGTACAAATCTGCCCAGCTTACCTTCTATTGTGCTGAAAATCATTGATCTGGCGGGTGACGCAGATGCCAGTCTTACGCAGATAAATCATTATATCTCGCTCGATCCTGCACTTGCCGCCAAAATTATCAAAACCGCCAACTCTCCGCTGTATAAATCCAGATATCCAGTCAGTAACATCAGCCAGGCGACCGGTATTCTGGGAACATACGGTGTGATTACGATAGCATTATCTTTCTCGCTTGCCGCTTCTCTGGTGAAACAATCTGGAAAAAAGCTGGGCATGGCCGGCAGCAACATCTTCTGGCGTCGTTCGATCACCTCAGCACTTGCCAGTCGTGCTCTTGGCGAACGCCTAGGAATGGGCAGGATGCTGGATAATCTATTCCTCGCAGGATTACTGCAGGATATCGGTATTCTTGCTTTCCATGCACTTCTGCCCGAAGATTATCCTGCAGTTTTTTCACTGGCAGACAATCATAATGCCCTTCTTGCGGCTGAACGCAAAGCATTCGGCGTAGGACACGACGAACTGGGTGCCGCATTGCTCGAATACTGGAAGTTTCCCGATTATGTACCTACCGCTTGCCGCTATAGCCATACTGCACCGGAAAAACCCAATGCCGGGATCAACGAATGTGTCGCCACTTCCGGATATGTTACAGATTATTTTCTCTCACAAGACAGGAAAGAAAAAATTGATGAAGTAACCCACATGGCAGAAGCTTATCTTGGCCTAGACGGCCATGCATTGATAGAAATTCTGGAGGCCATGCAGAATGAGTTGCGGCATGTAGAAGATTTGTTCGAAATCACCATTCTCAACCCGGTTCATCTCAATAGCATCGTTACCGAAGCCAGAGAGTTACTGATAGTACACGCCACCATCCAGATTCGTGAACTCGGGGATAAAATCCAGCATGATGGTCTGACAGGTGCGCACAACCGGGCTTTCTTCGATGAAACATTTCAGCATGAATTTCAGCTTTCGATTCAACAGGGATCACCGCTTTCCCTGGCAATGATCGATATCGATAATTACAAATCCTTCAATGATACTTACGGACATGTTGCAGGAGATGGCGTACTGGTTACGATTGCCAGGGTTATTACCGAGCAGATCCGTCAAATGGATATCCTCTGCCGCTATGGCGGTGATGAGTTTGCCCTGATTTTGCCCGGAACCACCCTCTCGGCAGCGCGTCATATCCTGGCGAGGATAATGGAAAGTATTGCAGCCATTTCCTACAAGCCAAATGAGATAAGTACCATTCATATCACGACTTCCATCGGTCTGGCCGTCAACATAGACAAGGAAAAATCGTTCTCAACTTACAGAGAAATGCTGGAAGCTGCCGACCGGGCTTTATATGCTGCCAAGCATGCCGGTCGCAACCGGATTGCTGAATGGAACCCGTCGCTTACATCACCTTTGAAAACCTGATCGTATCTCCCCCAGCATTTATATGGTACGACATTCCATGTATAGTGCCTGCATTCGTTACTTACTCAAAATAAAATAATACTCATGAACCTCATCATTCAAGGAAACGACATTCAGAACAACGATTTACGTGCCGTAGCCAAACTTGCAGAAGCCAGCCGGATCGATCGTATCACTGGAGAAGCCTTCCGGCTGCTGGATGCTCAACCCCATCCGGAGATAGCGGAATATTGCAAAGAAGCCAGCCTGGACCATGCTTTCGTCCCCTCAGGCAAAAAATTGACTGATTTCGGTCTGATCGCCATGGACATGGATTCGACGTTGCTTGCCATCGAATCTATCGACGAAATTGCCGACATGCACAATGTCAAACCGCAAGTTTCCGCTATCACCCAGAGCACCATGCGTGGGGAAATCAGCTTCGCGGAAAGCCTCACCCGTCGCACCGCCCTGCTCGAAGGGCTACCACAAGAGGCACTGCAGAAAGTTTATGATGAACGTGTCCGACTGAGCCCCGGTGCTGAAAGAATGCTCCAGCGTATGCAATCTGCAGGTATCAAAACCATGGTGATCTCGGGTGGCTACACCTTTTTTACCGACCGGATAAAAGACCGTCTCAGTCTGGATTATGCATTTGCCAATACTTTCGAAGTGCAAGATGGCAAACTGACCGGACGCGTGCTGGGTAATATCATCGGTGCATCCGGCAAGGGAGAAATCCTGAAGCGGGTACGGGATGAACTCGGGCTGAGTAAAGATCAGGTCATTGCCGTCGGAGATGGTGCCAATGATCTGAAGATGCTGGAAGAATCAGGTATCGGCATCGCTTTCCATGCAAAGCCCATATTACGTGAAAAAGCGACTTTCTCCCTCAATCATGTCGGACTCGACGGTATCGTCAACCTGTTCGAGTAATCAGGTAATCTGATCGCCCCCCGTTTTACAGTTGTGATCCGGGGTGGAGAGTTTCTGTTTCAATAACCAGGTTCATACATCAGGGTGCGCACATACATTTCCAGATCATCGGGCAGGTCCACGCCAGCCAATTCTTCCTGACGAGCCATCTGACAAACCTTGATGGCGATTCTTTGTGAAACGTCGCGTACCCGGAAAATATCCGGATAAATCGATCCACGTTCGATTTCTTCAGGTAACACACAATTCGCCAGTTCTTCAGCCGTTGCCAGAAACATGCGCTCAATCACCAGACGTGCATGGCTGGCTACCACCCCCAGTCCGATTCCGGGATAGATATATACATTATTTCCCTGCGCCGGGTAACGGGTTCGTCCTCCCCACGTTACCGGAGCAAACGGACTCCCACTTGCAAAAACAGCCCGCCCGTCACTCCACCGGTACGCCTGTTCAGCAGTACATTCCGTATGTGAGGTTGGATTGGAAAGCGCAATGATCACCGGGTGTTCCTGATATCGTGCTATTTGGCGAATCACGATCTCATCGAATGCTCCGGCAGTTCCCGTCGCACCGATCAGCACATCCGGCCGAATGGCGGCAATCGCATCCACGAAATCCATTGCCGCACGCCCACTGGCAAAGGACCGGATACGTGGCTTGATAGCTTCCCGTGCAGTTACCACCAAGCCCTGCCTGTCCACGAAACTGATTCTGGAATGGGCTTCAGCTTCACTCAACCCAGCCCTCATGAATGCTGACAGTAGCAGTTCAGCGACCCCGGTTGCGGCCGAACCCGTTCCCAGCAGCATGATTTTCAGATCAGCAAACACTTTGTGCGTAATACGGCAGGAAGCATAAATACCCGCCAGCGTAACCGCAGCCGTCCCTTGAATATCGTCATTGAAACATCGAACCGACCCGGCATAACGATCCAGCAACCTGAATGCATTCTGACTGCTGAAATCCTCGAACTGAATCAATGCATCCGGAAATTTATCCTGCACGGCCGCCACGAATTCATCCACCAGTGACAAATAATCCTGACCGGTCAGCCGTGGATGGGGATAACCCAGATATAGTGGATCCTCCCGCAATACCTGATTGCTGGTACCGACATCCAGCATGACCGGCATACAGTGCTCGGGACGAATGCCGGCACAAGCTACATATAAAGCCATTTTCCCGATTGGTATTCCCATACCGTTTGCACCCAGATCTCCAAGCCCGAGAATGCGCTCGCCGTCTGTGACGACAATGATTCGCACATCATTCTCCGGCCAGTTCTCAAGCAGAGACAGGATTTTTCCCCGATCTTCCGGAGTAATGTAAAACCCCTGCGGTTTTCTGAAAATCTGCGTGAACTTCATGCAAGCCTCACCCACGGTGGGCGTATATACCAGGGGCATGATTTCACCAATATGGTCGATCAGCGTACGATAAAATAGTCGCTGGTTCCGCTCGAGCAAATCGTTCAGATATCCGTATTTTTCGATATTGCTGTTCTTACTGCGCAGATTGGCCAGTACCCGTTGCTGCTGTCTCCCGATATCCGTCACGTTATACGGCAGCAGTCCCTGCAGGCCACAACGTTTACGTTCCTCCCGGGTGAAAGCGGTGGATTTGTTTTGTACAGGATCATTCAGTAATGCTTTACCTCGCAACGGCTTCATCTTATTTTCCTCGCCAGGCTATTATGTCAATCTTGTTCTTCTGATTGCCTGCTTCTCTCCAGGCTTCATCCGGCATCGATCTCAACCGGGGTACCGGCAGACACCCGTTCAAACAGATCGAGCAGATCATGGTTATGCATCCGTATGCAGCCGATCGATCCGGGTTTGCCCATCTCGGCACTATCGGGGCTTCCATGAATATAGATATAGCGCCGCATGGTATCGACCGACCCCAGGCGATTGAACCCCGCTTCACATCCCGAAAGCCACAGGATGCGTGTCAGAATCCAATCACGGTTCGGGTTGCTGGTAGCCAGTTCAGGTGTATAAATCTCTCCAGTGGGACGTCGCCGGACAAATACGGTATTGACCGGTGCGCCCTGTCCGATTTTGGCACGAATGATATGTTTCCCCAATGGGGTGCAGTAACTGCCATGCTCCTGCCCGGTGCCATTTTTTGCGGAAGAAATCGAATAACGCCTGACAATCTGTCCTGTAGCATCCCGCAGAATCATTTGTTGCAGTGAAATATCGACGATAATTTTCATGATGTATTCCGCTGTTTGGTACTGCGCTTTGCGATGAAAAACTGTTTCAACAAAGTACCTGCTTCATCGGCCAATACTCCCCGACTCACCATCAGATGATGATTGATCCGGGTATCGGCAGGCAAATCGAGCAGGCTGCCACATACGCCAGTCTTAGGATCATCCGCAGCGTAAACCAGCCGCGTGACTCTGGCATGAAACATCGCCCCAATACACATCACGCAGGGCTCTAGTGTGACATACAACGTACACCCCGGCAGGCGATAATTCCCCACCTTTCCGGCAGCATCGCGCAGCGCTCTGATTTCAGCATGCGCTGTCGGATCCCCAGTCGTAACCGGGCAATTGTACCCGTAACCTACTATCCGGCCCTCTCTGACCATTACCGCACCGACCGGCACTTCTCCCATAGCATCTGCCATACGGGCAAGATCAAGTGCCTGGCGCATGAAATACTCGTCTTCCGTTTGAACCGGTACCCGAACTCCCTGTATTTTCATTAGTTCTTTTATGCTAAATTGCCTGCAGATAACCTCGAATCGAACCATGCACCCTACCAGACAACTAAACGATACTCCTGGTGACACTCCCATCCGCCAGGCAGCAGAGGAATTACATACTTTGCGCGATCTGCTGCGATTCGCAGTAAGTTATTTCAACCGCTCCGATCTTTTCCTGGGGCATGGTCTGCCGACCGCCTATGATGAAGCTGCTTATCTGATTCTGCATACCCTGCATCTGAACGCCGATCAACTGGAGCCATTTATGGATGCCACGCTGACCCGCAATGAACGTGACCAGATTCTTCGCATCATTGAACGACGCGTGAATGAAAAAATCCCGGTGGCCTATCTAGCGCACGAAGCCTGGCTGGGCGACTTCAATTTCTACGTCGATGAACGGGTCATCATACCGCGTTCATTCATTGCCGAGCTGCTGCAAGATCGCCTCACCCCTTGGATAATGGATCCATACGACATCAGCACCGCACTTGATCTGTGTACCGGCTCCGGCTGCCTCGCCATTTTATTGGCACATGCCTTCGAGCAAGCACAAATCGATGCAGTAGATATTTCCTCCGATGCGCTGGATGTTGCATCCATCAATGTCAGAAACTATGACCTGATGAATCGAATCAGCCTGATCCAGTCAGATCTTTTTACAGAGCTGCAAGGTAAGCAATACGATCTGATCATCAGTAATCCCCCTTACGTCAACGCTGCATCCATGGCCATGCTGCCTGAAGAGTACCATCACGAACCTTCTGTTGCACTTGCCGGGGGGTCGGACGGGCTGGATATCATTCGCCGGATTTTCACAGAAGCAGCGCGTCATTTGACCGAAGACGGGCTGCTGATCGTAGAAATCGGCCATAATCAGGCCGAAGTCGAACGAGCATTTCCCCAACTGTCTTGTACCTGGCTGGAGACCAGTTCCGGAGATCAGTTCGTTCTCATGGTCAGGCGCGGCGACCTGCTTGTGTAGAAGGGGATTTATCCGGAATTCCGGTACCTGGTTGGCTGACCAGCTTCAATAACTGCTCTACTTCTGTATTCATCAGCTCGATCCACATACCGCGTTTGAGTCGGGGCGGCAGATTGACAGGACCAAACCTGACACGGATGAGGCGGCTGACTGTCAATCCCAGTGCTTCGAACATCCGGCGTACTTCACGGTTTCTGCCTTCTTTCAGCATGATGCGATACCAGTGGTTCGTTCCCGTTCCGCCTTCATCAAGCAACTGCTCGAATTTTGCCAGACCATCTTCCAGTTCAATACCGGTAGTGAGGCGAGTAATCTGTTCCGGGGTCAGTTCGCCGACGATACGTACTGCGTACTCCCGCTCCATCTGGTAACGCGGATGCATCAGGTAATTAGCCAGGGTACCGTCCGTCGTAAAAATCAGCAGCCCGCTGGTATTGAAATCCAGCCTGCCTATCGCTATCCATTTGGAAGATCGTACGTGCGGCAGGTTGTCGAATACCGACGGTCGCCCCTGGGGATCACGCACACTGACGATCTCACCTTCCGGCTTATGATAAATGACAACTCGTGGTAAAAGCGTGGCGAGCCTGAATCGGATAATTTTTCCGTCTATCCGTATCATGTCCCCAAGTCCGGCACGATCACCAGGTTTTGCCGTCACTCCATTGATACTCACGCGCCCGGCAGCGATCATGTCTTCGATTTCCCGGCGTGAACCCAGTCCGTTACGTGCCAGCAGCTTTTGCAGCCTGCTGGTTTCAATCGCGGCAGGCGTAGCACCGGATTGTTTCGAGGAGGGAAATGCCCTGCGTGTATGCCGGGGTTTATGGTTCTTCAGCCGGTCAGCCGACATGACGATGAATCCTGTGTTTGAGCCGGCCCGTCAGGAATACGTGACCAGATTTCGTTCAGAAAGGAAATTTCATTCCTGCGGGTAATCCCAGACCGCTGGCCACACTCGCCATTTTTTCCTGGGTTACGGTTTCCACCCGGCGCACTGCGTCATTCATGGCGGCGGCCACCAGATCCTCCAGCATTTCCTTATCATCACCGATCAGGCTGCTATCGATATTGACCCGTTTCACATCATAACGACAGGTCATGGTCACTTTGACCATTCCTGCTCCCGCCTGGCCTTCTACCTCTATCGCCGCCAGCTTTTCCTGCATGGCCTTCATATTTTCCTGCATCTGCTGGGCCTGCTTCATCAGATTACCCAAATTGGCTTTCATCAATTTAAAATCTCCGTTAATCGATCGGTTTAATGGAAGAAACATTTAATCTGGCATCGAACTGTTCGATCAGTTCCTGCACGTAGGGATCTGATTCAATCGCTTCAACTGCCCTGGATTGCTTGGCAAGTCTGTCACGATCCTGCAACGTAGCCGAAGTTACGCCGGTAATACTACCCTGGGAAAAAATCACTTCGACCGGTTTGCCAAAGTGATTTTCAAGCTGAAATCTCAATCTGTCCTGGTAGGATTTTTCCAGCAGATGTTTATGCATTTCTGCAACATATAACTCGATTCTGCTTTCTGAAAAAGACTTTGCCTCACTGTATTGCGCCAGCATTCGTGTCATCCCGCTCAGTTTGAGCTGGTTCACCAGTGCAAGCCAAGCTTCGTTTGGAGAGTGATCTGACACTGGCTTCGCTTCCCCGTGGCAGGGCGGCGCTTCAACTTTCACTCCACGCGTGCAATCCGTACCGGTATCTGTATGCACTTTGCCAGGTTGCCGGGAATCCGGCATAAAAGCCAGCATCCGCATCAGTGTCATGGTAAAACCACTGTATTCATCCGGAGCATGGGCAAGATCAGCGCGTCCGTGCAGTACAATCTGATAAAACAGTTGGATATCCTCGGAACTGAACCGTTTTGTTAATGCAAGCAGTCTGTCACTGTCCGGTTGTGTTTCATCGAGCATCTGTGGGATGATCTGTGCTGTTGCCAGACGGTGAAGCAATGCTGCCAGATCCTGCAAAGCCTGGTCGAACGATACACTCGCCGCTTCCAGCCGATCTGCAATGGCAAATATCATTGCGCCATTCTGCTCTACCAGTGCTTCCAGCAATGCAAATATATGATCCTGATCCAGCACCCCCAGCATCGCACGGGTATTTGATTCATTCACTACGCTATTACCGAATGCAATAGCCTGATCGAGCAAACTCAGCGCATCACGCAAACTGCCTTTTGCAGCCTGTGCCAGCAATCTCAAACCAGCAATCTCTGCTGGAATTGCCTCCATGGAGAGAATCTCAGTCAGGCGCCCTACAATCAGAGAAGGAGGTATCTGCTTCAGATTGAACTGCAGGCAACGTGACAACACGGTAACAGGAATCTTCTGGGGGTCAGTAGTAGCAAGAATGAATTTGACGTGTTCTGGCGGCTCCTCCAGAGTTTTAAGCATTGCATTGAATGCTGATCTGGAAAGCATGTGGACTTCGTCAATTAGGTAAACCTTGTAGCGCGCGGCAACCGGTGCATACGGCGCATTATCCAGCAGTTCCCGCATGGCATCCACTTGGGTATTAGAGGCCGCATCCAGCTCGATCAAATCAATGAAATTTCCCTGGTCGATCGCCATACAGACTGCACATTTCCCGCAAGGCGCAGCGGTGACCCCTTGCTCACAATTCAGTGCCTTCGTCAGTATTCTAGCTACTGTTGTCTTGCCAACCCCACGTGTACCGGTAAACAGATAGGCATGATGCAGCCGATTCTGTTCCATTGAGTTGATCAGCGCCTTGACAACATGTTCTTGTCCGACCAGCTCTGAAAAATCTTTGGGGCGCCACTTTCGGGCAAGTACCTGAGAATCCGTCAAGGTTTTCTATCGAAAAGATGATTATTGCGATCAGGATATGGCGAAGCTGCCGGGAAACAAATCTGCAATTGTACTAAGACAGGTGGCGAGCCGAACCCCCGGCACTTGCGAAAAATAACTGTGGCTGCTTCCTTCCGGACCTGACCAGATTTGCTACCTCACAATGCGGGGAGGCCCGCCAAGCGCTCATTTTACCTCAACCAGTCACTTGAATACAGCTTGTTTTACAATGTAGGCGTGCACCCCAATAACGGAAGCAGCTACCCTCTACATCAGCTAACTAAGTCTTATGATCCGTGTACCGGCCACCCTGTCGTGCAGGAATTGCCGATTACGATCAAACAAGGCCCATAATAATCCGAACCCTAGAAAACTGATACCTACTACAGCCATCAGGTAGCGAACCATGGCCTGCTGGGTAGTAACTTTTCCACCATTTTCAGAAACAAGGCGCAATTTCCAAGTTTGCATGGCTAGAGTCTGACCACCATGTGTCCAGAACCAGATGAAGTAAATACCACCGACAATTAACAGATAGAACTGGAACAGGGGCTTGAAGTATTCGGCCGTGGTATCACGAAAAAGGAGATGAAACAAAAAGGCAGCAATGAACCACACTCCCAATAACAACAAAGATTCATAAGAGAGTGCCAGTATACGACGCCAGAACCCCGGTACTGATCCCCCCATCAGTACACTCCCTTATGCTGGTTATTTGCTTCACTCGGAAACTTCATATACTGGATGAGATATCACTGCATTGTCTGTCAGGCTGATCAGGAAATAGATCAAGTCAGCTCAACTTGCGACAGACCCATAGTGCAGCGCTGAACAGCAGTACGGCACCCGCCTGATGTGCTGCAGCGTATGCCAGCGGAACCGACAATAACAGTGTTGTAATTCCTAATGTAACCTGAATACAGAGCATTACCAGTAACAGATGACAAGCCAGGCGACCAGACCACGACAAAGATAATTGTCTTGCTTTGAACCAGAACAACGGAACTATAAACATCAGCAGCCAGGCAATCATACGATGATCGAATTGTACTGTAGTGATATTATCAAAAAAGTTCCGATACCAAGGCTCCAGTACAAATATGGCAGGAGGAATGAAAAAACCATCCATCAGGGGAAATGTGTTGTACGCTTTCCCGGCATGAATCCCTGCCACCAGCCCACCGGACAGTATCATGAAAAATATCAATCCAGTCAGTATCTTGGCAAATCGTCCGAGCTTGCGCACAGACGCAGGCTCTGCCGAATGCGTATTCACTGGAGAGAGCAGGCCAGTCGCCACCCAGAACATGGCTGCATAAATAATGAAGGCAAGACCAAGGTGTGCGGTCAACCGATACTGACTGACATAGATGTTATCCGCCAGTCCACTCATGACCATGTACCAGCCCATTAAACCCTGCAGACCACCCAGTACAAATATACCCAGCAGCTTGGTACCAAGTACACGATCAACACGCTTACGCCCCATGAAATAGACGAACGGGATGAAATAAACCAAGCCGATCAGACGACCAAGTAAACGGTGAAAATACTCCCACCAGAATATGCCCTTGAATTCATCCAGCGTCATCCCTTTGTTAACCTGCTCATACTGTGGAATCTGACGATATTTCTCCAGCAAAACCTCCCAATCTTCCTGACTGATGGGTGGAATAGTTCCTACTATAGGCTTCCATTCAACGATAGATAGCCCAGAGCCTGTCAAGCGTGTCACTCCCCCAACAACAACCATGGCAAATACAAGCGCACAGCAAATTAATAACCAGACTGCAATGGAAGTCTGGTTATTAGTATTTTTATCGGAAATTACAGAAGTAATAGAATGATATGAACTTGTTTGCATAAATATTAATCAGAGGAGCGTTGCATGCGTAACAAGCGCTGCTTGTCACGTTCCCATTCCTTACGTTTTTCGGTTTCGCGTTTGTCGTATTGTTTTTTGCCCCGTGCAAGGCCAATTTCCAGCTTGATTCTACCTGATTTATAATGCATATCCAGCGGGACCAGAGTATATCCAGCACGTTCTACCTTACCAATGAGTTCCCTGATTTGTAATGCATGTAACAACAGCTTGCGCGTTTTAACAGGATCAGGATTTACATGTGTTGATGCCGTTGCCAATGGGCTTATGTGGCTTCCTATAAGAAACAACTCCCCTTTGCGAACCAGTATATAGGCTTCTTTCAACTGAGCTCGTCCAGCGCGGATTGCTTTAACTTCCCATCCTTCAAGCACAATGCCAACCTCATACTTTTCCTCGATAAAATAATCGTGAAAAGCTTTTTTATTTTGCACAATGCTCATTGAATACAACGGAAAGATAATTTGCTTATGAAAAATTTTCGTTTAGTGTATCAGTTTTTAGTATCCTTACGCCCTGAATAAGGAAATATGGCATTATGGCTGAAATAGAAAAAACAGTGCTGGTAGGTTATTCAGCAACTCAGATGTTTCATCTGGTAGATACGGTGGAAAACTATCCAGATTTTCTACCATGGTGTTCAGGCGCTTCCATAAAACTTATGGAAGACAATGAAACGATACAGGCAACTGTTCATATTGATTATCATCATATCAAGCACAGCTTTACCACAAAAAATACACGCCACCCGCCCGAATTGATCAAAATGGAACTGGTGGAGGGACCCTTTGAAAAATTGGATGGTTACTGGCGATTTATTCCTCTATCGGAAAATGCCTGCAAGATCGAGTTCCAATTACATTACACATTCTCGCATAAACTACTTGAGAAACTGGTTGGGCCGGTATTTTATGTCATTGCTAACAATTTCGTGGAAGCTTTTGTTGAACAAGCAGAAAAAATTTATGGTCCCGGGCTCTAGGAAAAGGTCAATCACCATAGAAATTGCCTTTGTGCTCCCTCAGCAGCAATTCCTCAAACAATTTCAGGTTCCAGCGGGTACTTCAATTTATCAGGCAATCAAACTTTCCGGTGTAGAGAATTTCTATCCTGAAAAAGACCGTAGTGCCCTCAAAACCGGGATCTATGGAAAAATCACCAGCCCGGAAACGATTCTCCATCAGAATGATCGTATTGAAATATACAGACCCCTTATTATTGATCCAAAAGAAAAACGCAGACTGAAATCAGATCGTCTCACGAAAGGGTAAAAATAGAAATTGTTGGAACTACTGTAACGTAGTTAAACAGTAGGAAATGATATGAACTGTAGTATTTTGGTGCCGCAGAGAGGAGTCGAACCTCCGACTTGCTGATTACGAATCAGCTACTCTACCAACTGAGTTACTGCGGCTTGCAGGAAATATTTATACTAATTACTGGCTTCCAGTAAAATTTTTATTACTGAATTTTGATTGGGAAATTAAAAACACCCCAACTCATCATTTATCGAAAATTCTGAACTGGGGTGATTTATCGGATAACTGATTAATTACGTATAAAGCAGGTCTAAAATAAATTTTAAATAAAAAGATAACTATTTAATTTGCCGAATCAGTAGAAATAATGTCAGTTTCAGGTCTATCCAGCAATTCTACAATAGCCATGGGGGCATTATCACCTCTCCTGAAACCACATTTTAAAATCCTTATATAACCTCCATGCCGGTTTTGATAGCGGGGGCCCAATTCAGAAAATATTTTAATTACATTATCCCTATTTCTCAGTCTGTCAAACGCCAAACGCTTACTTGCAAGCGAAGGATTCTTACCTAAAGTAATCACCGGTTCAACGACACGGCGAAGTTCCTTGGCTTTTGGAAGTGTAGTTTTAATAATTTCATGTTCAAGTAATGAATTTGTGAGATTCCTGAACATAGCCAATCGATGGCTTGAAGTACGGTTTAACTTCCGTAAACCATTACGATGACGCATGACCGGGTTCCTTTATATAGTTTTCCAAATTAGCTGGCGGCCAATTTTCTAATTTCATACCCAAGGATAAATCACGAGAAGCAAGAACTTCTTTAATTTCATTAAGTGATTTCCTTCCCAAGTTAGGAGTACGAAGTAACTCTGCTTCAGTTCGTTGAATCAAATCACCAATATAAAAAATATTTTCAACCTTCAAACAGTTTGCAGAACGTACTGTAAGCTCCAAATCGTCAACCGGACGCAGTAGTATAGGGTCGATTACCGGCGCTTTTGGCTGTTCTGTCGGCAATGGTGTGCTTTCAAGATCTGCAAAGAAGGAGAACTGTTCAACCAAGACCTTAGCCGCATACCGTATAGCTTCTTCAGGATCTACTGAACCATTTGTCTCTATATCGATAATCAACTTATCGAGGTCGGTTCTCTGTTCTACACGAGCACTTTCTACGGCGTAACTTACACGTCTGATCGGACTGAATGAAGCATCTAACAGAATATCTCCGATCGAAGAAGAGCTTTTATCCTCCTTACTGCGATTAGCAGAAGGCAGATAACCCCGCCCTTTTTCAACAGTAATTTGAGCCTCAATCTTCCCACCACTGGTGATGTGCGCAATCACATGATCTGGATTTACTATCTCTACATCATGAGTCGCTTCAATATCACCCGCTGTTACAATACCTTCCGAGCTTTTCCTCAGAGCAAGAACCGACTGAGCCCTATTATTATGAAGTTTAAGAACCACTCCCTTCAAGTTCAGTATTAGATCAACAACATCCTCTTGTAAACCATCTATTGTTGAATATTCATGAACTACTCCACTAATACTGACTTTGGTTGGTGCACAACCGGGGATGGAAGATAACAATACTCTTCGCAATGCGTTACCCAGAGTGTAGCCAAAACCATGCTCAAAAGGCTCCATTACGACCTTTGCATGCAAAGGTGAAATATTATGCACCTCTACAATTCTAGGTGTCAGAAAACTATTCGATGACATAAATACGCCAATATATAAAAAAGTGCCAATTACTTGGAATAAAGTTCCACAACTAAAGATTCATTAATCGTCGAAGATAAATCACTACGTTCAGGCTTACTCTTATAAACACCTTTAAGGTTATCAAAATCCACTTCCAGCCAAGATGGGGTGCTGCGACGTTTGGTTGCTTCGATAGAAGCTTTGATTCTCAAATAGCTCTTTGCATGTTCAGCAATTTCAACGAGATCACCAGGCTCAACTAATTGAGATGGGATATTCGCTCTTTTTCCGTTCAATAAAATGCAATTATGTCTTACTATTTGTCTTGCTTCTGATCTGGAAGATCCAAACCCCATATTATATGCAACATTATCAAGACGGCTTTCTAGAAGCTGTAGTAAATTGTCACCTGTAACGCCTTTTTGTCTATCAGCTCGTTTATAAACATTACGGAATTGGTTTTCAAGCAACCCATAAATCCTTCTTATTTTTTGTTTTTCCCTGAGTTGTACCGCATAATCAGATAATCTTATTCTCTTTTGTCCATGTTGCCCGGGCGGATAATTCCTTCGTTCTATGGGGCATTTATCACTAAAGCATTTATCTCCCTTGAGGAATAACTTTTCGCCTTCACGACGACATTGACGACACTTTGGGTTTATATTTCTGGCCACAAATTTTCTCCTTCTTAGATACGACGCTTCTTGGGTGGCCTACATCCATTATGAGGTATGGGCGTCACATCGGTTATACTGGTGATTTTAAAACCTGTGGCATTAAGGGCCCGTACAGCAGAGTCACGACCCGGACCGGGTCCTTTTACTCTTACTTCCAAATTTTTAACGCCATACTCCAGTGCTGCCCTGCCCGCATGTTCTGCAGCAACTTGTGCCGCAAAGGGAGTACTTTTACGTGACCCTTTAAACCCTACTCCACCCGACGTTGCCCAGGAAAGAGCATTCCCTTGACGGTCAGAAATAGTCACGATTGTATTATTGAAAGAGGCATGAATATGCGCCACTCCCTCAACAACATTTTTTTTAACCTTTTTACGGCTTTTTAATGAAGGCTTTACCATTAATTTCTTTGCTTATGAAGTATATTAAAAACAGTTTTAATTATCTGGCGCGTATTGCTTTACGTGGCCCCTTCCTGGTTCGAGCATTAGTTTTAGTTCTCTGACCTCGCACTGGTAAACCACGACGATGTCTCAATCCACGATAACTACCAAGATCTATTAATCTTTTGATATTCATTGAGGTCTCTCTGCGTAAATCTCCCTCAACAATCAACTTTGAAACCGATTCTCTTAATTCATCTAGCTTAATATCTTCCAGGTCTTTAAGCTTAACAAAAGGTGGAATCTGTAAATCAGAACAAATTCTACGAGCTGTCGTGTTCCCTATTCCATAAATTGCTGTCAATGCTATATTGACATGCTTGTTACTAGGTAAATTAACACCTGCTATACGAGCCATTTTCCCTACCCTAACATAAAATACTGATTAGCCTTGACGTTGTTTATGCCTAGCATCAACACAAATAACACGCACAACACCATATCGCCTTATTATTTTGCAATTCCTACATATCTTTTTGATCGATGCACGTACCTTCATAGAACACTCACTATATATTTATATTATTAAAAAATCAGGTTAAATTTTATTTAGTCCGAAAAGTTATCCGAGCTCTAGTTAAATCATAAGGAGTCAAATCAACTGTCACCTTATCTCCCGGTAATATACGGATATAATTCATTCTCATTTTACCTGAAATATGGCCTAATACGATATGACCATTCTCCAACTTTATCCTGAAAGTAGCATTCGGAAGTGTTTCTATGACCTCACCCTGCATCTGTATAGTTTCTTCTTTAGCCATAAAAAACCTATCGCGAGAAACTACTGCCACCAGTCTTAAAATTAGCTTTCTTCAATAAACTCTCATATTGACCCGACATCACATGAGATTGAACTTGAGCCATAAAATCCATCGTAACTACTACTATGATTAATAACGATGTTCCGCCAAAATAGAATGGAACATTCCATTTCAGGATCATAAACTCGGGTAACAAACAAACCAATGTAACGTATATTGAGCCAATCAATGTAAGCCTCAACATGATACGTTCTATATACCGTGTAGTTTGATCTCCAGGCCTTATTCCAGGTATAAAGGCACCACTTTTTTTCAGGTTATCTGCAGTTTCTTTTGGATTAAAAACAAGTGCGGTATAAAAAAAACAAAAGAAAATAATTAAAGCAGCATATAGCGCAACATAAATAGGCTGTCCTGGCGCCAAGGCACCGCTGAAATCTTTTAACCAGTCCAACGATAGACTATCTGAAAACCAGCCAGCCAAGGTAGCAGGGAATAGAATAATACTTGAAGCAAATATCGGAGGTATAACCCCAGACATATTTAACTTTAATGGTAAATGGGAGGATTGACCGCCCATAACCTGCTTACCAACCTGCCTTTTCGCATAATTAACCAAAATTTTACGCTGGCCACGCTCAATAAATACAACAAAATATGTTATTGCTATTGCAGCGATAAAGATGAACAATGCTGTAAGAAAGTGCATTGCACCAGTATTCACTAGTTCTAATGTACCCCCAACAGCGCTTGGAAGTCCTGCTGCAATTCCTGCAAAAATTATTAGTGAAATGCCATTTCCGATACCACGTTCAGTAATTTGCTCTCCTAGCCACATAAGAAACATGGTCCCAGTTACAAGAGTAATGACTGTTGTAACAATAAAATAAAAACCAGGCTGAATCACTAAACCAGGTTGTGATTGCAGTGCAATAGAAATTCCGTAACTCTGCAATGTAGAAAGAAACAATGTACCGTAACGTGTATATTGTGTAATCTTTTTCCTTCCAGACTCGCCTTCTTTTTTTAAAGACTCCAAGTAAGGCACTGCTACAGTGCCTAATTGCATGATGATTGATGCAGATATATATGGCATGATGCCAAGAGCGAATATAGAAAACCTTGACAGTGCACCGCCAGAGAACATATTAAACATGCCAAGAATTCCACCTTCCTGAGAATCAAACAGATCCTTCAAAACAACAGGATCAATCCCAGGAACAGGAACATGAGCACCGATACGATATACTATCAGAGCTAATATTAAGAACCAGAATCGTTTCTTTAGATCGTAGAACCTATCAGTCAAAGCAGCTTTAGATTTAGATACCATTTACATCTTTTATAGTTAGTTCAACCAAACCACCCATTCTCTCTACTGCCTCTTTTGCTCCACGCGAAACTACCAAGTCTTTTATTTTAACTGCACGTTCAGTTAATCGATCATCCAGGATAACTTTAACCGGATCGTTTACATTTTTTATCAAGCCATATTCACATAAAACACTTGGATTAAACTCATTTGAATCAATTAGCTGCAAGGTAGAAAGCTTAATCTCCTGCGCTCGTTTCTTACCATAAACAGTAAAACCTCTCTTTGGCAGCCGCCGTTGCAATGGCATCTGCCCACCCTCGAAACCAACCTTATGAAAACCTCCAGCACGTGATTTCTGCCCTTTGTGCCCTCTGCCACATGTTTTACCAAGTCCGGAGCCTATTCCACGACCCACACGCCTTTTAGGTTTGGTAGATCCAATACCAGGTTTTATTGTATTAAGCTTCACGTCATTCCTCTACTTTTAACAGGTAGGCTGTTTTATTGATCATTCCCCTTATTGATGGATGATCACATAGGGAAACTGTATGGTTCAATTTTCTTAGCCCCATACCTTTGATTACCAGTCTATGACTACGTCTTGTACCAATCAAGCTTTTTACCAAGGTTACCTTTATAGTTTTTTGCTTTTCCATTTACATCAAGCCCCAGTAATCTCGTCAATACTTTTTCCTCTTTTAGCAGCGATCATCGCCGGCGTTTGGATTTTGCTTAATCCATCCAACGTAGCACGCACAATATTATAAGGATTTGTGGAACCCAAGCATTTAGCTAAAATATTATGAATTCCCATTACCTCAAAAATTGCCCTCATCGGCCCTCCAGCAATAATACCCGTACCTTCTGAAGCAGGCTGCATATATACCCTAGCTGCACCGTGTCGCCCAATTACAGAATGGTGAAGCGTCCCATTTATAAGGTTCACTTTAACCATATGCTGTCGAGCTTCATCCATTGCTTTCTGAACGGCAAGAGGTACTTCTCTGGATTTCCCTTTACCCATACCAACGCTACCCTTTCCGTCACCTACTACTGTCAATGCAGCAAAGCCAAGAATTCTTCCACCTTTTACCACTTTGGTGACACGATTGACAGAAACCATTTTTTCTTTCAATCCATCTGTTTTTACCTCATCTGGGGTTTTAGTATTAGCAGATTTAGTTGTTTTGGCCACCTTGATTACCTCTAATTTAGAACTTCATACCAGCTGATCTGGCTGCATCAGCAAGAGCTTTTATTCGACCATGATACCTGAAACCTGATCTATCAAATGCCACTTCATAAATTTGAGATTCAATAGATTTTTTTGCTACCAAGTCACCTATGTACTTAGCTGCTTCAATTGTTCCACCGTTCGGATACTGCTTTCTCACCTCAGCTTCAACCGTAGAAACACTTACAACCACACGATTTGAAGAAGGATCTAGAACTTGAGCGTAAATATGATTATTGCTCTTATGAACAGATAACCTGAACTGCTTCGAGTTTTCTATTTTAATTCTAGTCGCTTTGGCTCGCCTTAAGCGCATCTGCTTAGTATTTAGCAACATTACAAGCCCCTACCTTACTTTTTCTTAGTTTCTTTAATTATAACTTTTTCATCGGAATAACGTATTCCTTTACCTTTATAAGGTTCAGGACGTCGATATGATCTTACATCTGCCGCAACCTGCCCTACTTTCTGCTTATCTATTCCCTTAATTAAAATTTCGGTTGTACTTGGTGTTTCAACCTTGATACCCTCTGGAACAGCATAAGCAACCGGATGAGAAAAGCCTAAATTTAAATTAAGAGTGTTACCAACTGCCTGAGCCTTATATCCGACTCCAATAATAAGCAATTTTTTTTCAAATCCAGCTGTCACACCCTTTATCATGTTGGATATAAGAGCCTTAAGAGTGCCAACTATCGACTTAGCCTGTTTTGTAGCATTTAAAGCCTCAATCGTTAACTGGTTGGAACTTATGACAACTTTAGTATTGTCTGCATCAATAGATTGAAACAAACTACCCAGCGGACCTTTGATAAATACACCCAACTCAGTCAACTGAACTTCTACCGATTTTGGTATTTCTATAGGTTTTGCCGTTATAAAAACTGATGACATTGATAATTACCTCAAGTAACTACACACAATAACTCACCACCGACGCCAGCCATCCTCGCTGTACGCTCTGTCATAACCCCCTTGGAAGTTGACACTATTGCTATCCCCAAACCATTCATTACCTTAGGTAAATCATTCTTCGATTTATAGCTTCTCAATCCAGGTTTACTTACCCGGCTAATTGAAGCAATAACAGGCTCCCCATTAAAATATTTCAGAGTTACGCTGATACACGGTTTTTTATGATTGGAATCTTCTTGAAAATTCTCAATATACCCTTCTTCTTTCAAGATTTTCAAAATTGCTTTCTTTAAATTTGAAGAAGGTAGTTTTATTTCTTTTTGCTCAGCCGATTGAGCATTTCTTATACGCGTAAGCATATCGGCTATAGGATCAGTCATACACATATATACACCACTTTGCCTTTTATTTTCGGAAAACTGGCCAATTGCCAGTTTCAACCTTTTTTCTCAATTCGAAATTACTACCAACTTGCTTTTATAAGACCTGGAATTTCACCACGCATAGCTATCTCTCGCAGCTTAATCCGACCCAAACCAAATTTCTTGAATACTCCCCTGGGTCGTCCAGTCAAAGCACAACGCTGCCGCAACCTAACCGGACTGGCATTTCTGGGCAATTTCTGAAGAAGATCTCTAGCTGACACTTTAGCCTCGATGTCAGATCCCGAATCCTTTAATATAGAAATTATCTCTGCACGCCGTACAGCATATTTATTAACAGTTCTTAATCTCTTCAAATTACGATTTACAATTGATTTTTTTGCCACAATACATTCCCTAATTTTTAAACGGAAACTTAAAAGCTGATAAAAGTGCTTTAGCTTCTTGATCAGTCTTGGCGGTTGTAGTGACAGTAATATTCAAACCACGCACTTTATCAATCTTATCGTAATCGATCTCAGGAAAGATAATTTGCTCTTTAATTCCCATATTAAAATTTCCGCGACCATCAAACCCTTTAACTTGGATTCCTCTAAAATCACGAATACGTGGAATCGCAATGTTAACAAGACGATCTAAGAATTCGTACATTTTTACACCCCGCAAAGTTACTTTACAGCCGACGGGATAACCTTGTCTTACCTTGAAAGTGGCAATTGACTTCTTAGCTTTTGTCACAACAGGCTTCTGTGCTGAGATTTTTTCCAAATCACTAACAGCACTTTCCATAATCTTTTTATCTGCGGATGCCTCACCCACTCCCATATTCAGAGTGATTTTGGTGATCTTTGGAACTTCCATTACAGTCTTATAGCTAAACTTCTGTGTAAGCTCCTTAGTAACCGTGTCTCTATAGTATTCTAATAATCGTGCCATTTCTTTATCCACTTTTATGAATCGATCAAAGTACCATCCGATTTAAAATACCGTACTTTATTACCCGACTCATTAACCCTAAAACCTACCCTATCAGCTTTATTTTTTGCGGGATTGAAAATTGCGACATTCGAAATATGCAAAGGCTTTTCAGTCTCCACAATTCCACCAGTAGTATTTTTGTTAGGATTAGGTTTGATATGAGATTTAGCTTTATTTACATCTCTCACTATTACCCTTTCAGCACTTTGAAATCGGATGATTGTAGATTGCTTACCTTTATCCTTCCCGGCAATAACTACCACATTGTCACCTTTTCTAATCTTTTTCATGACTTATAAATTCCCCTTTATATAACTTCAGGAGCAAGTGAAACAATTTTCATGAATTTCGCCGTACGGAGCTCACGCGTAACCGGACCAAAAATCCTAGTCCCTATCGGTTCTAGTTTATTATTCAAAATTACCGCCGCATTAGTATCAAACTTGACCAAAGAACCATCAGCCCTACGAATCCCCTTAGCGGTACGCACGATAACTGCATTGTATACTTCACCTTTTTTAATCCGTCCCCGCGGAGCAGCATCTTTTACGGCCACCTTGATAACATCACCGATCCCAGCGAACCTTCTCTTCGAACCGCCCAAGACCTTAATACACATTACTGTACGTGCCCCCGTATTATCCGCCACTTTCAGTAATGATTGCATCTGAATCATATTTCAGCTTCCTATCTATAATTGGCTAACGAAAGAGATATAACTTAATTATTATCAATAAAAATTTCTATCAGTTAACCTTCAATTACTCTAACTACCTGCCAAGCTTTGGTTTTTGACTTTGGACGAGTTTCGCTTATAGCTACAATGTCACCCAGTTTATATTGATTGAGCTCATCATGTGCATGATACTTACTTGAGCGCGTAACAATTTTTCCATATAAAGGGTGTTTTACTTTCCTGTCTATCCTTACCGTTACAGTCTTATCTCTTTTATCACTCACGACCTGTCCAATCAGTGTCTTGCTTTGATTGTCTGAGCTCATAATTGTCCTGTTTTCTCTCGAATAATTGTTTTAAGACGTGCGATATCTCTACGTACTTTGTTAATCTGGGATACGTTAGCAAGCTGTTGCGTCCTATGTTGCAGTCTTAGGCCAAATTGTGCTCTTCTGAGAGAGAGGAGCTCTTTTTCCAGCTCTGGTAATTTCTTTTCCCGTAGCTCTTGTGCCTTCATTTAAAAATCAACTCCCCAAATGCCGAATTACAAAAGTGGTCTGCATTGGCAGTTTTGCTGCAGCCAACCTAAATGCCTCGCGTGCAAGTGATTCGTCCACCCCATCCATTTCATAAAGCATTTTGCCTGGTTGAATTTCAGCAACATAGTACTCAGGATTCCCCTTACCTTTACCCATTCTCACCTCGGCAGGTTTCTGTGAGATAGGCTTATCTGGAAATACTCTTATCCAAATCCGACCCCCTCGCTTAATATGCCGCGTCATAGCTCGTCTCGCAGCCTCAATCTGCCTTGAAGTCAATCTGCCACGGCCAACAGCTTTTAACCCAAATTCCCCAAAACTGACTTTTGCCCCTCTTGTTGCCATGCCAGTATTACGACCTTTGTGCTGCTTTCTAAATTTGGTTCTGGCGGGTTGTAACATTACATATTTCCTTTGTTATTCCGGGATGTACAGTATTAACTGCGATCTTAAAATGTAGGCATCCAAATAAGATATCTGCAATTAATAATTAGTTTTGCCTTTCCTTGCTGCCAAGTTGTTCGCCTTTAAAAACCCATACTTTAACGCCAATAATCCCATACGTTGTTTTAGCCTCTGAAGTTCCGTAATCAACTTCTGCACGTAATGTATGAAGTGGCACTCTACCTTCTCTATACCATTCAGTTCGAGCTATTTCTATACCATTTAATCTGCCGGAACTCATAATTTTTATCCCTTGAGCACCAAGGCGCATGGCATTCTGTATAGCTCTTTTCATAGCTCTTCTGAACATTATCCTTTTTTCGAGCTGCTGAGTGATACTTGTGGCAATAAGCTGAGCATCAATCTCAGGTTTTCGTATTTCCTCTATATTGATGTGCACTGGAACATTCATCAATTTCTCAACATCCCTACGAAGAATTTCTATATCTTCGCCTTTCTTACCTATGACTACGCCAGGACGTGACGTATGTATCGTAATCTTCGCATTTTTTGAAGGCCGCTCAATTATGATACTTCCAACTGAAGCATGTGCCAGTTTCTTTTGAAGATACTGTCTAACATTAATATCTTCATTTAAGAAATCTGAAAACTTCTTTGTATTTGTATACCAACGTGAAGACCAGTTCTTTAAAACTGCTAGCCTAAACCCAGTTGGATTAATTTTTTGACCCATAAACCATTTACCCTTCTCTTATGAACCCGACTTATTTTTACCTACTCGAAACAGTTAAGAAAATGTTGCACGTGGGCTTCGATATACGGTTTCCTCTCCCTTTTGCACGCGGACTCACACGCTTAAGGGTAGCTCCCTGGCCAACAAAAATCTGACTGATCTTCAATTCATCAATATCTGCACCTTCATTGTGTTCTGCATTTGCTACAGCCGACTCAAGAAGCTTTAAAATAATTGCAGCTCCCTTTTTAGGGCTAAAAGATAAAAGTTTAATAGCCCGCTCTACCTGTAGACCACGTATCTGATCTGCAACAAGACGCCCTTTTTGTGCAGATAACCTTACGCTACGTAAAACTGCGGATGTTTCCATATATTATCCTATCGCTTAGATCCGGCCTTCTTATCTCCGGCATGGCCTTTAAACGTTCTGGTATGTGAGAATTCACCAAGTTTATGACCTACCATATTTTCAGTCACAAAAACAGGAACATGTTGCCTGCCATTATGAACCGCAATTGTCAAACCAATAAAATCGGGGAGTATCGTTGATCTTCTCGACCAGGTTTTAATCGGTTTTTTGTCATTATTTTGACGAGCGGTTAAAACCTTATTTACAAGATGAAGATCAACAAACGGACCTTTGGAAACAGATCGACTCATTCTTTTTTAACCTTTCCTAGAATATCTACTGCGAACAATCATATTAACCGTTCGTTTATTTTTTCTTGTACGAGATCCTTTCGAAGGAATTCCCCAAGGACTGACAGGATGCCTCCCTGCAGCTGTTTTACCTTCTCCGCCGCCATGTGGATGATCTATAGGGTTCATTGCCACGCCACGGACAGTTGGCCTGATCCCCCTCCATCGGATAGCGCCGGCCTTACCGATTGACTGCAAATTATGTTCGGAATTACCAACTTCACCTATTGTGGCCCTGCAGCTTATATGAATTTTTCTGATCTCACCTGATCTTAGCCTAATTTGAGAATAATCACCTTCTTTTGCCATTAACTGCGCTGATGAACCTGCTGACCGTGCAAGTTGCGCACCTTTCCCCGGCTTCAATTCGATACAATGTATTACACTTCCCACAGGTATATTTCGTATTGGCAGCGTATTACCCATCTTAATGGGCGAACTTGAACCACTGACCAGATACGAACCGATCTCAATATCTTTCGCTGCAATGATGTACCTTCTCTCACCATCGGCATAACAAAGCAAAGCTATATAGGCACTTCTATTGGGATCATATTCGATACGTTCTACTTTTGCGGGGATATCATCTTTATTTCTACGAAAATCAACTATACGATAATGTTGTTTATGACCACCACCAATATGACGTACGGTTATTTTTCCTGAATTATTTCTACCCGCATTTTTTTTCTTTTTTTCTATTAATGCAGCAAAAGGCCTACCTTTATAGATGAAATCATTTACAGATTTAATTACAGATCTTCTGCCTGGTGAGGTGGGCTTAGTTTTCCTTAGTGCCATTATTTATCCTCGAATAATTTAACATCAGTAAAGTCTATTTCACGATCCCCTTTAAGACTTACAAATGCTTTTTTCCAATCCGACTTTTGTCCAAGGTAACGGCCAAATCTTTTCTTCTTTCCTTTTACATTCGCTACTTGCACACTCTTGACCTGAACATTTTGTGATTTCCAGATCTGTTCGATTGCTGATTTAATTTCAGTTTTATTGGCATCACGCGAAACATAAAATATGATTTGTTTCGTTTTTTCTGCAATAAAAGTCGACTTCTCGGAAATCTGTGGAGCTTTTATTACTTCTAATGCTCTTTCGCTACTTATTGTAATATTTCTCATTGCAACACATTTTCAATTTTATTTACCGTATCCCGAGTAATAACCACGTTGTCATATGCCAACAAACTAACAGGATCTATTAAATCAACTTCAACTATTTTCAGATTTGGAAGATTTCTAGAAGCTAGATACAGGTTGCTATCTACCTCACTGGTAATAATCATTACATTTTTCAGCTGGTAGTTTTTTAACTTCTGCAAACAAATCTTTGTTTTTGGTACCTCTACCTGAAACTCGTCAATAGCCACCAACTTATTATTTCTCAATAACTCTGAAAATATTGTGCACATTCCAGCACGATACATTTTCCGGTTTAATTTCTGCTTGAAATTTTCCCCAGGCTTATTTGGAAAAATCTTTCCACCCCCACGCCAAAGCGGGTTGGTTGCAGCACCTGTTCTTGCTCTGCCGGTCCCTTTTTGTCTCCACTGTTTCCGCGTTGAGCCAGTAACATCTGAACGCCCTTTCTGGGCACGCGTTCCCGTTCTTGCGTTCGCCAAATAAGACTTAACTACCTGATGAACTAACGCTTCGTTATAAACCCTGCCAAAAACAGATTCTGATACCTCTATATTTTCAATTTGTCCGTTTTCGAATATACAAGGAATTTTAACCATTTACTCACACTCATCTGTTGTTATTTATTTGGCTGTTTCGCACCAGGGCGTATAAAAACACCATTACCCTTGAATCCCGGAACTGAACCTTTTAAAAAAATCAAACCTCTACCAGCATCGATACGCACAACCTCTATATTCTGAACGGTGCACCGTTCACCTCCCAAACGCCCAGTCATTTTTTTCCCTGGAAATACTCTGCCTGGATCCTGCGCCATACCAATCGAACCAGGAACATTATGTGATCTTGAATTCCCGTGACTGGCTCTGCTTGAAGAAAAATTATGGCGTTTTATAGTACCAGCATATCCCTTTCCTATTGATACGCCACATACATCCACCTTTGATCCCACTTCAAAAAGTTCAACACTGATTTCAGATCCGATCTTTATATCACTGCCAATATCATGATCAATTCTAAATTCCTTGATCACGGTCCCAGCCTCGACCCCAGCTTGTGAAAAATGTCCTGATAGCGCTTTTGTTATTCGACTTTTACGGCGATGCCCTTGTGTTAGCTGTACCGCGGAGTAGCCATCTTTCTCTTCCGTTTTAACCTGAACCACACGATTTCCTGATACATCAAGAACGGTAACAGGTATGCTGTTTCCTGACTCGGTAAATACTCTCGTCATACCTATTTTTTTACCGATTAAACCTAGTTTCATTATTTTCCTCTTTAATGAATCTTTACCTATCACAGCCAATTACTAGGTTAAAGCTTAATTTCCACATCAACTCCAGCAGGCAAATCAAGCTTCATCAATGCATCAACTGTTTTATCTGTCGGGTCAATAATATCCATTAATCTTAAATGCGTTCTAATCTCAAACTGATCTCGAGAAGTTTTATTTACGTGTGGCGACCGTAAAACATCAAACCGTTCTATACGTGTTGGAAGTGGAACAGGCCCTTTAACGACTGCGCCCGTACGCTTAGCAGTTTCCACTATCTCGATAGCCGACTTATCTATCAAGCGATAGTCAAATGCCTTTAAGCGTATTCGAATTTTCTGATTTTGCATAAAAAATTATATATTTTTAAAAAGTATCCCTGATCGTCACCACAACCAATCCCAAATCACTCGATCACTTTAGCGACCACGCCTGCGCCTACGGTACGTCCGCCTTCAC
>OBJA01000356.1_pt1 | contig 41857 bp, 37 predicted proteins | sample 1519751 | NCBI WGS metagenome assembly OBJA01 (sample SAMEA3881238, study PRJEB22517) | soil metagenome | biome: lake sediment; feature: soda lake sediment; material: sediment, water from around vicinity | place: India | collected 2013-12-23 | depth 3 m
CTTGATTCATAAACCTACCACGCAATAACTTCTACTTCTTGATTTAACAAGTCTAACCATTTTTTGTCTTTTAGACGGAAGATTGTTAATGAAATACCAGCCATCTCAATTGATGTCATTTTGTCACCTAAGATTTTCTTAGCAACTTTGACATTATCAGCAGCCAATAACTTTAACACGTCATTTGCAAAGACATATTGTTCCATTAATGGGGTTCCACCCATTCCATTTACAAACACAACAACTTCATCAGAAGCGGTAAGTTCTAATTCTTTTTTAATTTTTGTGTAGAACTCTTTTGCCATTTCAGCAGATGTTTGAAGTTTTAGCTTACGATATCCAGGTTCACCATGAATACCAATACCAAACTCAATTTCATCTTCAGCTAACTCAAATCCTGGTTTTCCAGCTTGAGGAACGATAGCAGGAGTCAATGCAAGTCCTAAAGTTGCCATTTCTGGTAACAATTTTTCTGATTCTTCTTTAATTTCTTCTAAAGAAGCTCCATTTTCAGCTAATGCCCCACAGATTTTGTGTACTAAAACAGTACCCGCAACACCACGACGACCTTCTGTCCATGTTGAATCTTCAACAGCAATATCATCATTGGTAATTACATAGTCAACTTTAATTCCATCATTTTCTTCAGCCATTTCTTTAGCCATTTCAAAGTTAATGACGTCCCCAGTATAGTTTTTAATTACTAGGAATACGCCAGCACCTTTATCTGCTGCTTTGATACCTTCATAAACTTGATCAACTGTAGGTGAAGTGAACACATCACCACAAACAGCAGCACTTAGCATTCCTTTACCAACAAAACCAGCATGTGATGGTTCATGACCACTTCCACCACCTGAAACTAAACCTACTTTTCCTTTGCCTTCGTAGTTACGAGCGACAACGCGAGTATCTCCCACGCGGTGAACAATATCATCATGAACTTCTACTAAACCATTAATCATCTCTTCAACTACATCTTCTGGTCTATTCAGAATCTTCTTCATACTATACATCCTCCTTTTAGGTAAAAATAGTTTGGTATACATTAGGTATGTACACGCTTTCATTATAGTTATTCGATGCCTTTTTTGCAAATATTACACTAGCTTGGTCGAAAATTGTCGAATTGAAACTAAGCATAAAAAAAGCTTGAAATTTCAAGCTTATTTAATCATGCTTTCTTCCCAAACATCGTTTGGTTCAACATCCATTAATTTACATAAACTAGCTGCGACATTTGCTAATCCAAAATCACCTTGCTTCAGTTCAACCTCTTTGTTCATCACAATAAATGGTACAGGGTTTAATGTATGCGCTGTTTTTGGTTTTGGTGGTTGTGATTGATCTTTTGATTTCTCAAACATTTCATCAGCATTACCATGATCGGCAACAATCACGAGTATCCCGTCCACAGCATCTACTGCTTTTTTTACTCGACTAAGCATCAAATCTACAACTTCAACACTAATTTGAGCAGCAAGGAAGTTTCCTGTATGGCCTACCATGTCTCCATTTGGATAATTGATGCGCAAGAAGTCATATTTTTTGCTCATAATGGCTTCGATAAGTTTATCAGTTATTTCAGCTGCTTTCATCCATGGTCTTTGTTCAAAAGGAACAAGATCAGATGTTACTTCAACAAACGTTTCATGTTCTTCACTGAATTTCCCAGATTTATTACCGTTCCAGAAATATGTAACATGTCCATATTTTTGCGTCTCAGAAATAGCAAACATCTTAAGATCATGCTTAATTAGTTGTTCACTGAGCGTATTTTTAATACGTGGCGGAGCTACTAAGAACCGTTTTGGTATTTTTAAATCTCCGTCATACTGCAACATACCAGCATATTTCACATTTGGGACTACACGATCAAATTTATCAAATCCTTCTTCTTCAAATGCACGAGAGATTTCTAAAGCACGATCTCCTCTGAAATTAAAGAACACAACACTGTCGTTATCTTCAATTTTACCTACAGGTTTACCGTCTTTTTCAATAACAAAAGCATCTAAATACTGATCAGAAACATCTTCTCTCTCACGGTTTTCAGTAATTGCTTCTGTGGCACTTTTGAACTTTGACCCTTCGCCTAAAACATGCGTCTTCCACCCTAACTCAACCATTGACCATTCTGCCTCATAGCGATCCATTGTGACCTTCATTCTGCCGCCACCACTTGCGATGCAAGCAAAGAATGTATCATCATTCAAACTGTTCATATGATCTTCAATCATATCAACATACTCAAGGGCTGATTTAGAAGGAACATCACGGCCATCTAATAGTGCGTGAACTCTAACATTTTTAATTCCTTCTTTTTTTGCTTGTGAGATAAGTGTCTTTAAATGTGTCATATTTGAATGGACGTTACCATCAGATAACAATCCTATAAAATGCATCGTGTTGTCTTTGCAAAAAGATACAAGTTCTTTCCAAGTTTCAGATTCAAAGATTGTGCCATTTTCAATAGACTTATTCACTAATTTTGCACCTTGAGCATAAATTTGTCCACATCCTATCGCATTGTGTCCAACTTCAGAGTTACCCATATCTTCATCAGTCGGTAGACCAACAGCTGTTCCATGCGCCTTCATTAGAAGATTGGGAGAGTTTTTAAATGCTTCATCTAAAAAAGGTGTGTTAGCTTTCAGTACTGCATTTCCATATTCTTTATCAGTAATGCCAACACCATCCATAACTACAAATATAAGGGGTCTTCTACTCATAATTTCCTCCTGTTTTAATTAAAATAACAACGGATTTCCGTCGTTATTCGTTGCCTTCTGCTTGTGGTAAAAAGAAAATTTGCTCGCCTTCTTTAGACAACATAAATCCAGATCTAGCATAGTTTTTTACATACTCTGGATCTAACAACTTCTCTTTTTGTTCAACAAGGTATTCGTATTCTTTTTCTATATTCTCTAATTGCTCACTTACTTGGTTTAGCTGGCTACGCAATTGGATTGTTGCAACTATTTCTACAGATACTTGAAATAATAAGTAAGTAGCTAAAAAGAAAACGCCTATCATTACTATATTGATTAAAAACTGTTTTACTTTACTCTTTACTTTTTTACTCATATTCACACCTTCTGTTGCGTCTTTAATTATACTAGTTACACTTTAAAATGCAAGTTTGTTCAAATTTTGAACTATTGCTCAATTATTTCGTACATTGTTTCTACTTCAGTCTTTTTTGGGTTAGTCGCTAGATTGCAAACTTTGATTTTGAGTTTCTTCTCTCCGAATGACAATTCAATGATATCACCAACAAAAACTTCATTTGATGGCTTAGATATTTTCGAGTTCAAAAGAATCCTTTCATTATCAGCTAACGCTTTTGCTACTGAACGTCTTTTTACAACTTTAGCAACTTTTAAATACTTGTCAATTCGCATAATACTTCTCCTTTTTTGTCTCTTCTAATATCCGATTTAGTAACAACAACCATTCATCGACTTTCTTTATATGTATACTAATTTTATTTTTGTTGTACTTCAATTGGATATGAGAAGACATTTCGCTAACAGTTTCAAACCAAGCAATACCATTAATCGTTTGGCTATATGATTGTGTAAACGTACATTCTACATGGTTTTGTCGCTCTTTAAATGCTTCGATTCTCGTCTCTTTTAGTAAAATCTCTAATCTTTTTTTCTCAAATAGCATTTCTACAGATGCAGGTAACTTCCCATAATTATCAACAATCTCATCATTATAATTCTTAAGCTGTGATAAACTTTTAATTTTCTGAATTTGCTGATAGATATTAATTTTTGACAAATCTTCGTCTGTAAACTTCTTAGGGATATAAGCTTCTACATGAATATTAAGTGGAGATTCAACTTCTGTTTTCTCAATTGGTTTATTTTGCTTCACTGCAATCGCTTCTTTTAATAGCTCTATATACATATCCATTCCCACTGTGTTGATAAATCCAGATTGCTTTTCCCCAAGCATATCACCTGCTCCACGAATTGTTAAATCTCTCATTGCAATTTTATATCCACTACCTAATTGTGTGAACTCTTTGATAGCTTGTAATCGTTTTTGTGCAATTTCTGATAGCTGTTTCTTTGGTGGATACATTAAATAAGTATATGCTACCCTGTCTGATCGCCCTACTCTACCACGAATTTGGTATAGCTGAGACAATCCAAAGTTTTCAGCTTGATCAACAATCATTGTGTTAGCGTTTGGAATGTCAATTCCTGTCTCAATAATAGTTGTGCAAACAAGAACATTATACTCATTGTTCATAAAACGAATCATCACATCTTCAATGGCTTCTCTATCCATTTTCCCATGTGCGACACCAACTGAAATCCCTGGGATATCATGTTGAATTTGATTAGCAACTTCATAGATACGTTCAATTTGATTAAACAGATAAAAAACCTGCCCTTTTCTACTTAGTTCACGTTCAATAATCTCTTTAACAAGCAGTCTGTTTTTAACCACAATATAGGTCTGGATTGGCATTCTATTTTGAGGAGGTGTATTCAATTGTGACAAAGACCTCAATCCAATTAAGGACATTTGAAGCGTTCTTGGTATTGGTGTAGCACTTAGTGATAAAACATCAATTGATGATTTTAGTTGCTTAATTTTCTCTTTATGCTCTACTCCAAAACGCTGTTCCTCATCAATAATCAATAGTCCTAAATCAGCATATTTAATATCTTTTGAAAGGATTCTATGAGTACCAATCAAAATATCAACTCTATGTTTTTTAACATCGTTTATAATTTTACTCTGTTTACTCGGTAAGATAAATCGGTTTAGCACTTGAATGTTAACAGCATGATTTTTAAATCGCTCAGTTAGTGTTTTCATGTGTTGAAACGACAAAACTGTTGTCGGACATAGAAATGCAACTTGCTTGTTCTCACTAATTGCTTTAAAAGCAGCTCTCATAGCTACTTCTGTTTTCCCAAAGCCAACATCCCCACATAGTAGTCGATCCATTGGTTTAGAACTTTGCATATCTGACTTTATTTCATCTATAGCTACAAGTTGATCATATGTTGACTCATATTCGAACTCTTCCTCAAACTGTTTTTGCTGAAGGCTATCCTCTTTATAAGCATACCCAATCTTCTTTTCTCGCTCACTATAAAGACTGAGCAGTTGATCAGCAATTTCAGAAACACTTTCTGATACTTTTTGCTTTGTCTTTTGCCATTCAGAAGTTCCTAGCTTGTTCAATCGAGGCACGATACCTTCCATAGAAACAAACTTTCTTACTAACTGAAACTGCTCAAGCGGTATAAAAAGTCTAGCATCATCTCGATAGGCAATATGAAGATAATCTGTTTTTATGCCATTTACCAACTTATTGACAATGCCTAGATATTTCCCAATACCGTGTTCTTGATGAACTACAAAATCCCCTTCTTTTAGTTCTTCATATGATGAGAGTGCTTCTGCTTCTTTAAACCGATTGACATGTTTTGAAAGCTTACTTTTTGTATTGAATAACTCTTTTTCACTAACAACAATGAGATTTCTCTCTTTGTACTCAAATCCAAAATCTAAATCATGTACAATGACACCTATGCCATCAATCATGATATCTTCTTTTGCCATGGCATATTCGATTCCTTCATCAAGCAAAGCTTCAATTAGTGGAGGTATATTGCTTGTGGAAACAACCAAATATATTGAGTTATTGACGTAGTCTTTTTTTAATAATCTCAGCTTTTGCTTTAATGAAATAGCACCTAAATCAATAGGATGCCAAGGAACTTGTATCTCATTTGTCGTTTGAAACTGGAAAATGCGTAAAGCATTATGATTTCTAATTGTGTTTGTAATATCATCAAACAAATCATCATAATTAATGATTTGCTGCTGCTCAAAGCGTTCACTTAGAAAATCAAAATTATCTTCAATGATTTTATTGTAACTTTCCTGCGATTGTTCAATTGATGAAATGACAACTTGTGGATTGATAAAATAGTCTAAAAAAGATGCAGTGTTCGAACACATAGCAAAATATGCATAAAATCGAGGATGATAATTATCATCTGCAATTTCATCCAAGTCATTTCTTAACATGCTGATTAAATGAACATCTGAATTTTGTGATTGATCATTGATTGCTTGATTGACGATTCTTTGTATCTCTTGTTTTTGAGTACTTGTCCATAATAAGTCTGTTGCACAGTTAATCTTTATTTCATTCATAGATTTGATAGTTCGTTGCGTATGAATATCAAAAAAACGAATGCTATCAATTGTATCATCAAAGAACTCAATCCGAATAGGATAATCATATGCAACATCATACAAATCAACAATATTACCTCTGTGAGCATACATGAGTGGTTGATCCACACGAATTGTTTTTGAGTACCCTAATGTTTGAATTTGATTTAAAAGTTCGTCAAAGTGTATTTCTTCATCTTTCTTTAAATGTAATAAGCTCGATAAAATCGTCTCTTTTGTTGGGAGCTTTCTTATAATTGCCCCAACATGTGTGATGCATAACGAGTTCTCAATGGTTAGACTTCTTATCATTGCTTCAACTTTATCAGCTTGATTTATTGTTGATTTGGCTATTTCTTCAACTCTTAAAGAATCTTCTTGAGAGTATAAAAATATATTTTTATCATTTTGCAAAAGCATTTGAAGTTTATCATACAATTGCTGTGCTAGATATAGATTTGGTTTTATAACAACAATAGGTCTTGGAGAATCATAATAAGAAGCTGCAATTAAAAGCGCTTCTTGATCTAGTGACAAATTTGAGAAGCGTTCTTTGTTAAGATTAAATTCTTCAATAGCAATATTTTTGCTTAATTCACTCAGGATTTTCTTCATTGTTGTTTCTATTGTATAAGTTCATGGCTTTATCAAGCCCTTCAGATGCAAACACGAGTGCTGCTTCTGTTGCTTGCTTAATACTTTCAATATATAAACCATAGTTTTCTTTTTCAAACTTTCCTAGTACGTAATCAGCTGCGTCTATTGCTGGGTTTTTGCCTATTCCAATTCTAATTCTAGGAAACTCATTTGTGTTTAATTGATCGATAATACTCTTTAAGCCTTTTTGTCCACCAGCACCCCCAAAAGGTCTAATTCTAATTTTACCAACTGGCAAATCCATGTCATCACTAATGATAAGAATATCAACGCTATTAATCTTGTAATACTTCGCAATAGAGTTAACAGCATCTCCTGATAAGTTCATATAAGTTTGAGGTTTACACACAATCACCTTATTACCATTAAAATCAGAACTAGCTATGAGTGCGTTGAACTTTGATTGATAGCTTAAAATGCCTAACTTCTTTGCTATTTCATCCACTGTTAAAAAACCGATATTGTGACGGGTGAATTCATATTTCTTTCCTGGGTTACCTAATCCAACTATCATTTTCATGTTCATACCTTCTCTATTATACCTTGAATTATAAGAATAAAAAACTTCCCATGAATGGAAAGTTAATCTGCTGATTGATTATAAAATATTCTCAATCTTCTATTTCTTCCTTCTCCTTCACTTTCAGTTTTAATGTTTCTCATTTTTGAAAGTGTTTGATGGACTATTTTTCTTTCATCATTTGGCATAGGATCTAGAACAGCTGCTATTTTAGTTCTTTGAACATTTTTTGCTATTCGATTTGCCATTGAACGTACTTTTTCGTATCTTTCTTGTTTGTAGTTGTTTATATCAACAACACATTGAAAGCGATGTTTAAAATATGAGTTAACTGCACCTTTTACTACTGTGTTAATTGCTTGTAATGTTTGTCCATTTTTTCCGATTAGTATTGCGTTATTTGATGCATTAATTGAAACCTTAATTAATTCTCTTTCAACCGATACATCAGCACTCGCGTCACTGTCATAATGGTTTAAAAATGTTTCAACATACTCCTTTAAAAATTCAAGTACATCATTTCTTGCATAAATTTCAGCTGTAACCTCAGAACCAAATCCTAGAAAACCTTGTTTTTCTTCCAAAATATAATATGTTAACTCACTAACTTCAACATTTTTTTCTTTAGCTGCGGTTTGCAATATATCATCTAAATTCTTACCTGAATATTTCTTCATCTTTACATCTCCTTTTAGTCAATATAGCGCCACTGAATGAATAATGTCTGAACAACTCTTACTCCTGCACTTACTAACCAATAAAGTGACATTGCTGTTGGCCACGAAATAGAAATAAACATTATCATTGCCCACATACCATACATGATACCTTTTTGATTATTTGGTGCTGGAGCATCGTTTGGACGTTTTGGTCCTTGTTTCGCTTTTCTTTTTGCAAGCATTGATGGTAATTGCATTGATAAGAACTGTAAAATACCCATTACCCCAAAGATAACAATATAAACAATTTGTCCTTCCATGATACCGCTAAGTGGTGTGACTTTTAGACTAGCACCTAAAATTGATCCATCAACGACAGCTTCTGAACGCTGAACAGCTTGCCACATCGCAATAATAACTGGTAATTGAATAAACGATGTCAATAACGTTCCAAATGGGTTAATCTTGTGTTTTGCATAGATTCCTTGCATTTCTTGCCCCATTTGCATTCTTGATTGCTCGTCTTTTTTGCCTTCGTACTTCTTCTGAATTTTTGCGATTTCAGGTTGAATCATTTGCATTTTTTGAGTTGCAACCGTTGACTTAACTGTTAACCCAAATGTGAGTAAATGAATCGCAATTGTCACAGCCGTAATCGCTAAAGCAATCCCAATATATGGTTGTAGAAAGTTCAATGTTTTAGCTAGTGGGAATACAAAAAACGCAGAAAACCAACTTTCGTTTGTCCATACATCTGAAAACTGTGTTGATGCACTAATAATTCTCTCTGGTAATACATTACCATCAGAGTCCATATTACTTGCACAACCTGATATAAGAAGCAGTAAACTACCACTTATCATTAATTTTGACTTTCGTGTCAATGATTTAAACATATTAATCATATTAATCTCCTTCGCTCATCTTTCGTCAACTACTATATTAACTTTAAATACTAAATTTTCCAACAACTTTTTGTTTTCTTTATAAGAATGCAACTTATATCCTGCTCTTATGATACATATCATATCTTTGTCTAAAGGATTTTGTAGTATTTCTTGAAACATCATCCGAACTTGTCTTTTTATGACATTTCGATCTGTAGCTTTGCCTAGCTTTTTCCCAACAGAAATGCCAACTCGAGCTTGTTCTTCTTTTTTGTCTTTATAATAAATAACAAAAGATTGATTAGCCGAGAATTTTTTATCACTAATGATGCTTTGAAACTCTTGTGCGTTTCTTACTCTAAATTGCTTTTTCATAAAATAAAAAAGCCACCTCCAGGTGACTAATTAAGCTGACAAAACCTCTCTGCCTTTAGCACGACGTCTGGCCAAAACTCGACGGCCACCAACTGTTTTCATACGTGCTCTAAAGCCGTGTGTTTTTTGGTGTTTTCTTTTGCTAGGTTGATATGTTCTTTTCATATAAGGCCACCTTCCCTTTCTCGTATATGAATAATTTGCTTTACTATCATACATAAATTAGTAGTATAAGTCAACCAAATGAGATATTCGGGTTAATATTTTCTATTTTTTAGTGTTATTTTAGATTGTAAACAATTTCCAGAGTTTTCCACAGTTCTTTATTGTGGAAAACTTCAATTCAAACTATGAGTTTTCAACAATGAAATACAATGTTATTTTAACAAATGTTATTAATGTTGATAAGTACTAAAAAATCCAATAAACACAGGATATTTGCTGTCGGAAACTTGTTTTTTTTTACATAAAATATATAAAATTCCCCACATTTCTAACAAATTACTTTTCCACAGTTTGAAAATTACTTTTATCCACAAAATTAAAAATGTTGAATATTGTGGAAAACTCTCTAAAACCCTCTAAATAAACAACTATTTTATTTTTCAATTGTGGACAACTTTTTTTTGTGTAAATATGCTGTGGAAAAACGTCTCAGTTTTATGTAAAATGTATTCACAGCTTAAGGGGTAGTTAGAATATGACAGTAGCACAATTATATCTGGATGATATTTGGTCTAAAACAAAGAATCTTTTAATTGACGAAGGACATGTTGAAGAAATAGTTTTCAACACATATTTTGAAGAGGCGTGTTTAAACGATATCAACAACCAGTGTGCGATTGTTACCGTAAAAACTCATTTACAAAAAATTATTTTGATTCAAGAAGTTGAAAAGATAAACAATATCCTTAAAAGATTGCTTGATAGAGAAGTTTTTTGTGATGTCTTATTAGAAGACGAGTACAAAAACAATAAGAAACAAGTCGTAATTACTGAGAAGACCATTGATGATCACTTACTCAATGTGTACACATTCGATAATTTTATTGTAGGACCTAGTAATAAAGAGAGTCATTCTGCAGCATTAGCATGTGCGTATAACCCTGGAAAATTTTACAACCCTTTGTTTATTTATGGTAATTCAGGATTAGGTAAAACACATTTGTTGAATGCTGTGGGCAATTACGTTAAGAAAACCAACTCCTCTAAAACAGTTCACTATACTTCAAGTTCTGATTTTGTTAGCCAAGTTGTACAATCGATCAAAGATAATACTATTGAGGACTTTAAACGCAACTTGCAAAGTCTTGATGTTTTGTTAATGGATGATGTTCAATTTTTGGCAGGAAAAGAAAAGTCACACGAAATTTTCTTCCATGTTTTTAATGAGTTAGTGAATACCAAAAAGCAAATTGTTATTACTTCTGATCGCCATCCTACAGAAATAAAAGGTTTAGAAGACCGCTTAATCAGTCGGTTTTCTTCTGGTCTTTCTGTTGGTGTTGATTCACCGGAGTTTGAAACTTCATTAGCTATTCTTAAATCTAAAATGGAACATCATAGTTTGGATGCTACATTAATTGATGATGATGTACTAACATATATTGCTACTAATTTTTCTAAAGATGTTCGAAAATTAGAGGGTGCACTAAATCGTTTGATTTTTTATTCTATTAATTTTGGATCAAATCAACACATTGACTTTAAAATGGCGATAGGTGCTTTTAAAACTCAACCTTCATCAAATGAAAAGGAAATTACTGTAAATAAAATCAAGCGTGTTGTTGCTGATTATTACGGCTTAACAAAACAGCAGTTAGTTTCAAAATCAAGAACAAAAAATATATCAAACGCTAGACACATTGCAATTTATCTTTGCCGAAAACATCTTGATCTACCATTTATTCGAATAGGTGAAGAATTTGGAAGAAGAGATCACTCAACAATAATAAGTTCTTGTGAAAAAATTGAAAAACAATTAAAAAAAGACACTTTCATGTCAATTGCTATTGGAGAAATAGAAAAACTGTTGTTTTAGTTTTAAACGAATTAATCCACTTTTAATTAACATAAAAAAGTGGTAAAATAGTATAGTAAATATAGGGTTTTTGAGAGTTTTCCACATTCTTAACACCCCTAATAATAATTATCTTTATTTAAAGATAAGAGGAGGAACCTGTATGGATTTCAAAATTTCAAAGAGATACTTCAATAATGCTCTAACAACTGTGGCAAGAGCAATATCAGCAAATTCACCACTCCCAGCATTATCAGGTATCAAAATTGAAGTTTTTGATAATGAAATATTACTTACAGCAAGTGATTCTTTCATTTCTATTCAGAAGCGATTAACAAACGAAGACAAAGATTTTAATTTAGAAATTAAGGAAACAGGTTCTATTGTCATTGAAGCAAAATATATTTTAGAAATTGTTAGAAAGATCGATTCTGATGAAATTCATATGGAACTTGTGGATGGATCACTGACGAAGATCAGTGGTTATTTTGCAGAGTTTAATATCAACGGAACAAAAGCAATTGATTATCCTTCGATTGATTTTAGTAAACCTGATAAGCAATTTACAATTGAAGCAGGAGCTTTGTTAAAAATTATTAACCAAACATCTTTTGCTACTAGTGATAAAGAGACAAGACCTGTTTTGACAGGTGTTAATTTCAAAAAAGAAGGAAACAAACTTGAGTGTGTTGCGACAGATAGTTATAGATTAGCAAGAAAAATTGTAAACTTGAATGAAGAAGGAAACTTCAACATAACAATTCCTTCAAAAGCATTATCAGAAATCGCAAAATCAATCGAACGAGAGTCTGATGTTGTTGTGTTTGTTTCAGACAAGAAAGTTCAGTTTTGGATTGATCATATTGTAATTCAATCACGACTAATAGATGGTTTATATCCAGAAACTAACAGATTAATACCAACAGAGTTCAATTATGAACTTTTGGTTGACGCTAGAGACATATTAAACGCCATTGATCGAGCTTCTTTTATTAAAAGTGAAGGTATTTCAATTATTCGTTTATCTGCATCAGAAAACGAAATTGTAATTTCAAGTAAATCACAGGAAGTTGGATACTCTAAAGAAAAATTAACTGCAATTCAGTATAAAGGAGCTCCGCTTGAAATATCCTTTAGTGGGAGATATGTTTTCGATGCGATAAGGGCTCTAACAGGGCCTATAGTAAAAATTGAGTTTAGTGGAGACATGAAACCATTTGTACTTAGATCCACAGAAGATGATTCGGTGTTACAATTGGTACTTCCAGTAAGAACATACTCATAAGCTATTAAGCCCTTAGGGGCTTATTTAGTGAGTAGGCAGAGGAGAAATATGGTAAAAATTAGAGGCGAACACATTACATTAGGCCAACTTCTAAAAAAAGAAGATTTTATTGACTCTGGAAGTAGTGCGAAATTTTTTCTTTTAAAGAGCAATGTGACTGTAAATGGTGTTGAAGAAAACCGAAGAGGAAGAAAGTTGTTTGCAAAGGATGTTGTTGTTATAAACGGGAAAAAATTGATAATCGAAAATGAAGATTGAATCATTGAGTTTAGTTGATTTTCGAAATTTTGCGAAAATAAATATTAGTTTTCATAAAAACATAACTGTTTTTATAGGAGATAACGGAGAAGGGAAAACGAACCTTTTAGAAAGTGTTTATTTTCTTTCAACAGGACGATCATTTAGAATTAAAGATGAGCAGCAATTGATTAGAAAAAATTATGAAATGGCAAGAATCTCTGCTATTTACAATGATGGGGATGTCAAGAACACTGTTACTGCTGTCTTACACCCACAAGGAAAGAGTATTCTAATAAACAAAACACCCATCACTTCAATCAGAAGTTTTATTGGTAAAATTCACACTGTTTTGTTTTCACCAATGGATATGGATTTCTTTGACACATCACCTAAAAATAGAAGGAAATTTCTTGATGTGGAAGGATCAAAATGCTCACAAACACTTGTTGAATCGTTGTTTAGTTATAACCAACTACTCAAAGAAAGAAATATATATTTAAAACAAGAGAAAGTTGAAGAAGAATATCTTCTTTCGTTAGATCACCAATTAGCAACCACTCAAGAAGAAATCATTAAGTTTCGATTAGACTTTATTCAACATTTGAATGAAACACTAACAAAAATATACTCACATTTGTCTTCAGAAGACGTAATCGTTGATGTTGAATATGACACTGTGTTTGATTTAGTAGGAACCAACTATAGAGAAAGTGTTATGAGTGTTTTACAAAGCTCTCGAAAGCGTGACTTGTTCTATCGTGTTACACATGCAGGTGTGCATCGTGATGATATGATTGTTAAATTTAATGGGTTTAACGTTGAGGAATATGCTTCTCAAGGACAAAAAAGATTGTTGATTATTGCGATTAAGTTGTCTTTGGTAAGGTATATCCAAAAAACAAAGCATGTAACACCAATTTTGTTACTAGATGATGTGTTTTCTGAAATAGATCAAGAGAAGAAAGTTAGATTTCTGGATAGTTTACCAAAGGATATTCAAACAATTATAACTACCACTGATTTAAACGATATTCGTACTATTAGTGAAGATGATGTTATAGTATACCGTGTTGCACAAGGCAGCTTAGTTAAAGGAGTTTAGCATATGATAGAAAAAAACAAACATACATACTCATCAAGTGATATCCAAGTCCTTGAAGGTCTTGAAGCAGTTCGTAAGCGTCCTGGGATGTATATCGGCTCTACATCCGAACGAGGCTTGCATCATTTGGTTTGGGAGATTGTAGACAACTCAATAGATGAAGCGTTAGCTGGATATGCTGATGAAATAATCATTACAATTGATAAAGACAATATCGTTTCAGTTGAAGACAATGGTCGAGGTATCCCTGTTGGGATTCATGAGAAGACAGGAGTATCAACTATTGAGACAATTTTTACAATTTTACATGCTGGTGGGAAATTTGGATCAGGTGCTTACAAAGTTTCTGGAGGATTACACGGTGTGGGAGCATCTGTTGTAAATGCGTTGTCCGAATTTTTAGAGGTTTATGTTTATTTCGAAGGAAAAACATACTTTCAACGCTTTGAAAATGGTGGAAAAGCTGTAAATGGTGTTACTGTTGTTGGAGAATCAAGCAAAACAGGGAGTAAGGTTGTCTATAAAGCTGATCCACTGATTTTTACAGAAACAACCGAGTATAATCATCAAATCATTAGAGATAGATTACGCCAGATTGCTTTTTTGAACAAAGGAATTAAGATTATTTTTGAAGATCTAAGAGATGTAGCTTCAAGTCATCATATCGAATACAAATATGATGGTGGAATTAAAGAATATGTTGATTTCCTTAACAAAAACAAAAATCCAATTCATGAAGATGTTATTTATATTGAAGGAGAAGAAGAGGGTATCATTGTTGAAGTTGCAATGCAGTATAATGATGGTTTTATTCCAAATTTATACTCTTTCTGCAACAACATCAACACTCATGAAGGTGGGACACATGAGGAAGGTTTTAGATCTTCACTCACTAGAATCATTAACAATTATGCAAAAGAAGCAGGGTTGTTGAAAAAAGATGATGAAAGCCTTATGGGTGATGATGTTAGAGAAGGTTTAACAGCTATTATTTCCGTTAAGCATCCAGATCCACAATATGAAGGCCAAACAAAAACAAAACTAGGTAATGCTGAAGTTAGGCGAGTAGTATCTAGTGTTTTCGCGGTTCAACTCGAGAGGTTTTTGCTGGAAAACCCATCTCAAGCAAAGATTATCATAGATAAATCCATTATAGCCTCAAAAGCAAGGATGGCAGCTAAGAAAGCAAGAGAACTAACAAGAAGAAAAGGTGCTTTGGAGATATCATCACTTCCTGGGAAGCTTGCTGATTGCTCGAGCACAGACGCATCAATAAGTGAAATTTATCTAGTGGAGGGTGATTCAGCTGGAGGCTCAGCGAAACTTGGGAGAAACAGAGAGTTTCAAGCGATTTTACCTCTAAGAGGAAAAGTCATTAATGTTGAAAAAGCACGTATTCATAAAATTTTCGATAATAATGAAATCAGATCTATGATTACAGCATTTGGTTGTGGCATAGGAGAAGATTTCGATGCAGAAAAATTAAGATATCATAAGATTGTCATCATGACTGATGCTGATGTTGATGGTTCTCATATTCGTACGTTGCTTCTGACATTTTTTTATCGCTTCTTAAAACCTTTAATTGAAGGAGGATTTGTGTACATAGCACAGCCACCTTTATATAAGCTGGCAAAACAAGGGGTTGTTAGGTATGCATATACTGAAGCTGAAGCAGAACGTATAAAAAAAGAATTAGGTGAAAAAATCAACATCCAACGATATAAAGGCTTAGGTGAGATGGATCCCGAGCAGTTATGGGAGACTACTATGGATCCAGAGACTCGTACACTTGTCCAAGTAGATATTGATAATGTCCTTGAGGCAGACCAAGTATTTGAAATGTTAATGGGTGATGATGTAGAACCAAGAAGAGAATTTATTGTAGATAATGCACGATTTGTTAAGAACTTAGACATATAGAGAAGGAGATATTATGGAAGAATATAAAAATGTAAAAAATATAAACATCACTTCTGAAATGAAAACTTCTTTTTTAGATTATGCTATGTCAGTTATCGTTTCACGTGCATTACCTGATGTAAGAGATGGGTTAAAACCAGTTCACCGTCGTATTTTATATGCGATGAACGATTTAGGAATGCACAGCGACAAGCCGTTTAAGAAGTCTGCACGTATCGTCGGAGAGGTTATCGGTAAGTATCATCCTCATGGTGATGTTGCTGTATATGAAACCATGGTGAGAATGGCTCAAGATTTTTCATATAGACACATGTTAGTTGATGGCCATGGTAATTTTGGTTCTGTTGATGGAGATAGTGCAGCAGCTATGCGTTATACAGAAGCTCGAATGTCAAAAATAGCGATGGAACTTATTAAAGATATCCAAAAAGATACGATTGATTTTGTTGAGAATTATGATGGTGAAGAGAAAGAACCAGCTGTATTGCCAGCGTATTTTCCTAATATGTTAGTTAATGGTGCTACCGGGATTGCAGTAGGTATGGCAACTAACATCCCACCACATAATTTAGGAGAAACAATTGATGCAACTGTGGCAATCATGGATAATCCAGAGATTGAGACAATTGAACTTATGGACGTAATTAAAGGTCCAGATTTTCCTACTGGCGGTTATATTTTAGGTAGAGCAGGTATTAAAGCAGCTTTTGAAACTGGAAGAGGATCAATTGTTGTTCGCTCTAAAGCAGATATTGTTGAAACTCATACTGGAAGAAAGCAAATTATTGTTTCTGAGATACCTTATCAAGTTAATAAAGCGGTTTTAGTTGAAAAAATTGCTGCTTTAGTACGCGATAAATTAATTGAAGGGATTACTGATTTACGCGATGAATCAAATAGACACGGTATTAGAATCGTCATTGAACTACGTAAAGATGCACAACCGGAAGTTATTCTAAACCAGTTATACCGTATGAGTTCGCTACAAACGAGTTTTGGTATTAATATGCTTGGTCTTGTTGAAGGAGCACCAAGACAACTGGGGATCAAAGAAGCATTAAATGTATACATTGAACATCAAAAAGTAGTTGTGAAACGAAGAGTTGCTTTTGAACTCAACAAAGCTCTTGAAAGAGCACATATTTTGGAAGGATTGCGTATTGCACTAGATAACATTGATGCAATCATAAAAATTATTCGCTCATCAAAAGATGATCAAACAGCCATGGCGGCTATGATTGAGCGTTTCGGATTGAGTGATATCCAAGCAAAAGCAATCATGGACATGCGTTTGCGACGCTTAACTGGTCTTGAAAGAGATAAGATTGAAGATGAGTATAAATCATTACAAGAAGCAATAGCAGATTATCGTGATATTCTTGCTAATGAAACAAGAGTTGTAGAAATCATAAAAGAGCAATTATTTGAGATTAAACGACGTTTTGCAGACGAAAGACGAACAGAAATTTTGGATTCAGCTTTAGACATGCAAGATGAAGATTTAATACCTGTCGAAGATGTGGTTATTGCATTAACTCTCAATGGGTACATAAAGCGAACCACAGCTGATACATATCATATTCAAAATCGTGGTGGTAAAGGTGTTAAAGGGATGTCAACACATTCTGATGACATTGTAGATCAGTTCAATTTTATGAGTACACATGATTTTTTGATGTTATTCACCAATTATGGCAAAGTTTATAGAATTAAAGGGTATCAAGTTCCTCAATCGGGTAGAACTGCTAAAGGAATACCTGTGGTGAATCTGCTGAATCTGGATAAAAATGAAAAAGTAAGGGCCTTGGTATCGGTAAATGGAGAAGCGAAGTTTAGTCATTTAATATTTGTGACTAAAGGCGGCCTTGTCAAACGTGTTAGCTTAAATGAGTTTGATTCAATAAGACAAACCGGAAAAATAGCAATCAGATTAAATGAGGATGATGAGTTAATATCTGTTAAGCAAACAACAGGATTTGATGAAGTGATAATCGCTGGATCAAATGGGAAAGCCGTTAGATTTAGTGAAAGCAATGTTAGAGTTATGGGCCGAAGCGCAGCAGGAGTATTAGGCTTTAGAACAGATGGGTCTGAAGTTGTCGGAATGACAACAGATAAAGAAGGTAAATATTTATTAGCTGTTACTGAGCGTGGGTATGGTAAGAAAACAGAAATAACAGAGTATCGTTTAACAAACCGAGGAGCAAAAGGTGTTAAAACGATCCAAATTACTCCAAAAAACGGGGCATTAGTATCACTTAGAGCTGTAAATGGTGATGAAGATACTTTGATTGTGACTGACAGCGGTCAAGTTATCCGGTTTTCATTGAATGATGTGGGTACTTACGGGAGAAGTACGCAAGGTGTCAAATTAATACAACTGAATGAAGGGTCACAAGTTTCATCAGTGGCAATCATCCCAAACAGTAGTGAAGAGCACGAATAGTGCTCTTTTATTGTGTACTATTAAATGATAAAATGTATAAGTCAGAAAGCATTGATTATGTTTCACGTGAAACATAATAAGGAGGAATTATGTTAGATATCAAGACAATTCGTGATAATCCAGAGCAAATAATAAAAAAACTAAATACACGTGGAGGAGATTACTCACTTATAAATGATGTTATCGAACTTGATAAAAATAAAAGAGAAATCATACAAGAAGTTGAACTGTTAAAGAGTTTCAGAAATGATGCCTCAAAGAAAATAGGAATGTTAAAAAAACAAGGTCAAGATGCAAGTGTAATGATGGCAGAAGTTGGGGAAGCAAATAAAAAAATCGCTTTACTCGACGATGATTTATCTGGCATTGAGACTAGAATACAAGATATTATGTATCAACTCCCAAATGTTCCACGTGAAACAATTGTTGTTGGCGCAAACGAAGAGGATAATAAAATTGTAAGAAAACATCTCGAACCAACAAAACTCGGATTTGAAGCTAAAGCACATTGGGATCTTGGGGTTGATTTAGATATTTTAGATTTTGAAAGAGGCGCTAAAATAACAGGTGCGCGCTTTACGGTGTACAAAGGGTTGGGAGCTAAACTGGAAAGAGTTCTAATTAACTTCATGCTAGATCTACACATCAATGAACATGGGTATACAGAAATGTTGCCTCCATTTATGATTAATGGGGGAAGTATGTTTGGAACTGGACAGTTACCGAAATTTGAAGAAGATGCATTTAAAGTTCAACCTTTTGGGTATTACTTAGCACCAACAGCAGAAGTTCCAGTTACTAATTTTCATGCCAATGAAATTTTAAGTTTAGATGAGCTGCCAAAGTATTACACAGCATATACACCGTGTTTTAGAGCAGAAGCCGGATCTGCAGGGCGTGATACGCGTGGAATTATAAGACAACATCAGTTTAACAAAGTTGAGTTAGTTAAATTTTCTACACCAGAAGAATCAGAAAATGAACTAGAGAAACTCACAGCGAATGCTGAGAAAGTATTACAATTACTTGAACTCCCATACCGTGTTGTTGAATTATGCACGGGAGATCTCGGTTTTGCAAGCACACATACATATGACTTAGAGGTGTGGCTGCCTTCTTCAAATACCTATCGTGAAATATCTTCTTGTTCTAATTTTGGTGATTTCCAAGCAAGACGAGCAAATATACGTTTTAAAAGAGAAGCAAAAGGAAAAACAGAGTTTGTACATACAATAAATGGTTCTGGTTTAGCAGTTGGAAGAACCGTTGCTGCAATTATGGAGAACTACCAAAATCAAGACGGTTCAATAACTATTCCTGAAGTGCTAAAACCATATTTTAATGGCTTAGAAAAGATTGAAAAAAAATAGAAAACATGTATAATTAAACATGCTATCACAACATTATCTACTGAACCAGGTCAGGGTCGGAAGACAGCAGCCTTAAGGTGGCTCTAGTGTGTGTGGTAGCTTTTATTTTGGAGGAAATGATGGACAAGAAATACATGCAAGAAGCTTTAAACTTAGCGAAAACCGCATTTCTAGAAGATGAAGTACCTGTTGGGTGTGTCATTGTTAAAGACGATCAAATCGTTGGAAAAGGATACAATAAAAAAGAACAATCACAAAACCCAATGCATCATGCAGAGATTATTGCGATAGAAGAAGCGAGCAAAAAACTTGGTACTTGGAGATTAGACAACTGTTGTTTGTATGTAACACTTGAACCATGTCCTATGTGTGCAGGAGCAATAATACAATCAAGGATTAAAAAAGTAGTGTTTGGGGCTTATGATGAAAAAGGTGGTAGTTTTGGGACGTTGTTTAATCTTAATGATATAAAAGGGTTTAATCATTATCCGGAAATTAAATCAGAGGTAATGCTTGAAGAGAGCAAAGCATTACTGCAAGAATTTTTTAGAAGCAAAAGAAAGAAATAATGAGAAGTCAATATATTATCAATAAGAAACAAATTGAATTGTTTCTTTTTCTTTCTTTAATGTAAGATGCTATTTTGATATAATTAGGTAGAAAGCTAGGGATGAAAATGTCGTATAGAGCACTATATAGAACGTATCGACCAGCAACATTTGAAGAAGTTGTTGGGCAACAACACATTGTGTTAACAATTCAAAATGCAATTAAGAAAAATAAGATAGCACACGCCTATCTATTTTGTGGTCCAAGAGGTACAGGGAAGACAACAATAGCAAAATTAGTTGCTAAAGGTGTTAACTGTTCGTCAACAGAAAAAGTACCTTGTAATGAATGTGAGCATTGTAAATCAATTACATCAGGGACACACCCTGATATTGTGGAAATTGATGCTGCAAGTAATAATGGCGTTGATGAAATACGAGATTTAATTGAAAAAGTGAAGTATTCACCAATTGAAGCTAAATACAAAGTGTATATTATTGATGAGGTGCATATGTTATCAACTGGTGCTTTTAATGCACTATTGAAAACACTTGAAGAACCTCCTTCGCATGTGATTTTTATTCTTGCTACTACTGAACCACACAAGGTTTTGCCTACGATAATATCAAGATGTCAGCGATTTGATTTTACCAGAGTCCCTCCAAAAGAAATTGCTGAGCGCGTAGAAAAAATATTAAAGATTGAAGATGTTAAATACACGAAAGAAGTTGTACGTCTAATTAGTATATTAGCTGAAGGTGGTTTAAGAGATGCATTAAGTATCTTAGAACAAGTAATCGCTTATGCAAAAGATGAATTAAAAGAAGAACATGTTTACCAAATATATGGGATATCAACAATAAAAGAAAAAATTGACTTACTTGCGGCTGTTTTCTCTCAAGATGCAAAAAAAGTGCTTGAACAACTTAGTATCATAGAGATGAAAAGCCATGATATAAAACGATTAACAAGTGATTTGATTGATATTTTAAAAGAAAGCGTCATTTTTGGGTACACTAATGACGAATCAATATTACAAATCATAACAGAAGAAGAAGCTACCTTTATTTTATCCAAGAAAAACAAAAATGATATTCTACAATTAATCGACATTTTGATCGAAACTTTTGAAAAGTATCGCAATGCTACAAATATACATGCTTATTTTGAAGTTTGTCTGTTAAAAATGATGAGTAGAGATGGCGTAGAAGAAAAAACTGCACCAGAAATCACAAATGAGGCGCTAGTGCTTGAAGTAGTTAGTGATAAAAAAATGGTCGAACCAAAAGAAACAGTGATGAATAAAACATCACCTATTATCGACCAACCAGAGTTAGATATTAAAGAAACGAAAAATGAAGACATTAATGCGGATAAGTCAAATGATTTAGAGACAAGAAAATATACAATAGAAGAAGTTGTTCAATGTATGGTTGCTGCTGATAAGCCTATGCGAATAAGCGATCAAGATAAATGGTGGAAAGTTGAGGATTATACTCACGAGTTAGAATGGGCAAAACTTGCGCGGTTATTAATTCCATCAGAAATTGTCATTAGTGGAGATAAGTTTATTGTTGTTGTAGTTAAAAATAAAGAGATTGCTGATGCAATAAATGAAACTTCTAATGATCCTGATTATAAGCGATTGATGAATCTGGTGTTAGGAGTTCCAAAACATATTATTGCAATTACAAAAGAATTGTTTGAGAATGCAATTATTGAATTTAAAAAGAGAAACTTAAATAATGATCTTCCTCAACCGATAGAAATTGAAGAAGAAAAAATAGAGAAGGAACAAGCGAAGACTGCTGAAGAAAAAGCACTTGATTTATTTGGTGAAAGCATTGTTGTCGTTAGTGAGGAATAAAGATGTATCCTAAACCTTTAGAGAGATTAATAGATGAGTTAAAGAAATTTCCTGGAGTCGGGAATAAAACAGCAGAACGATTTGCTTTCGAGTTGTTAGATCGTCCAGAAGATGAGGTTGACAGTTTAATACAGAGTTTGCAAGATGCTAAGAATAAACTCAGAACTTGCGAAATTTGTGGGAATATCTCGAGCAGTGAACGTTGCTTGATTTGTGACAATAATCATCGTGATGAGTCAATAATCTGTGTTGTTTCGTACCCAAAAGACATAATTGCAATGGAAAAAATGGGACAGTTCTATGGTAAATATCATGTTCTAAATGGTGTGATATCTACATTTAAAGGGATTTTACCAGAAGACATCAATATAGAAAACTTGATAAAACGTGTTAATCAAGATACAAAAGAGGTTATAATAGCAACAAACCCTACTCTTGAAGGGGAAACCACGGCATTGTATATTGCAAAACGATTACAGGATAAAGATGTAGTTATTACTAGGTTAGCTTCAGGATTACCAATGGGTGGAATGCTTGATTATGCTGATGAAATGACATTGATAAAAGCAATGGAAGGTAGAAAGAAGATACAACTATGAAAACTGACATTCAAATTGCACAAGAAAACAGTATGGATCCGATTGAGAAGATTGCTCGTAAAGCAAAAATTGACATGGAGCATGTTGATTTTTATGGTAAGTACAAAGGAAAGATCGACTTAAAAATATTTGATAAAATCAACAACAACAAAGATGGAAAGTTGATTTTAGTCACTGCAATTAATCCTACCAAAGCTGGTGAGGGGAAATCAACAACAACGGTTGGTTTGTGTGATGCATTGAATTCACTAAATAAGATGGTTATTGGAGCACTTAGAGAACCATCACTGGGGCCTGTTTTTGGTGTAAAAGGTGGAGCAACTGGAGGTGGTTACTCGCAAGTAGTACCAATGGAAGATATCAATCTTCATTTTAATGGTGATATTCATGCAGTTACGACAGCGAATAATTTAATATGTGCTGCTATTGATAATCATTTGTATCACGGCAATGCATTGAAAATTGATCCAGAAAAAGTAGTTTTCAAACGTGCGATGGATATGAATGACCGTGCACTTCGAGATATTTCAGTCGCACAAAATGACAAAAAAGCAATTCCAAGACATGATGGATTCAATATTTCTGTTGCTTCAGAAATTATGGCGATCTTGTGTTTATCAACTTCTCTACAAGATTTCAAACAACGAGTAGAAAAAATTGTTATAGGATACAATCTAGATAAACAACCGATTACAGTTAAAGATTTGCAAGTTGCTGGTGCAGTAACAATGATAATGAAAGAAGCTATTAAACCAAACCTTGTACAAACATTAGAAAAAACACCAATCTTAATTCATGGTGGTCCATTCGCCAATATTGCACATGGTTGTAATTCGATTATCGCTACTAAAATGGCATTAAAACTAGCAGATTTTGTTGTTACTGAGGCAGGATTTGGTGCAGATTTAGGTGCACAGAAGTTCATGGATATTAAGTGTCCAACAGCTGGCATATCTCCTGATGCAGTTGTCATTGTTGCTACAATGCGAGCATTGAAACTTCACGGTGGAGTTCCGGTTTCAGAGTTAGCTGAAGAAAATATAGAAGCCTTATCTAAAGGTATTGAAAATTTAGAGAAACATATAGAAACGATTAGAAAATATCATGTTCCGGTAATAGTTTCAATCAACCGATTCAATTCAGATACCATGGCTGAGCTTCAGTGGCTACAAAAATGGTGTTATGACCATAATGTGGAAGTTGCATTGAATGAAGCATGGGGAAAAGGTGGCTTAGGCGCACAAAAACTAGCTGAGAAAGTTGTAAAGGCTTGTGAGAATGAAAAAGGCTTTGTGCCACTACTCGTTAATCAAAAATCATTGACAGATAAAATTGAAACAATTGCAAAAGAAGTATATGGTGCTGCAGGTGTTGAATACTCTCCTCAAGCCATTGAACAATTAGAGGATTACAAACGCTATGGATGGGACAACCTTATGGTTTGTATGGCAAAGAATCAGTATTCACTTACAGATGATCCGAAAAAATTAGGAAGACCCAAAGACTTTAAAATACACATAAGAGAGCTAAGAATTAGTGCAGGAGCTGGTTTTGTAGTGGCTCTTACATCAGATGTTATGACAATGCCAGGCTTGCCAAAAGAACCAGCTGCTAATAAGATGGGAATTGATGAAAAAGGAAATATGTTCGGATTATTTTAATTTCCTTAAGGAGATTCACGATGGCGTCTATTGCATATATAACAGACAAAAAAATGATTGAATTCCATCGTTTAAACGGTAATCAAACCATGAATTTTTGGAGACTTTCCAGTCATAGAAAATTCACATATTTTTACCCAGGGGATTATCTTTTCTTCTTAGCAAAAGGAACTGAACATCGCACTACTAAGGAGAAAGGTATTATTGGATATGGTAAGTTTGACTTCTCAAAAATAATGAGTCTAACACAAATGTGGAATCAATATGGGGAGTTGAACGGATTCAGTAGTAAAGAAGAGTTTAAAGAAGCAGTGTTAAAAATTTCAAAGACAAAAACTATCCCAAAATCAATGCATGGGTTAATGCTTAAAGACATAATATTCTTTAAATACCCAATATATTTAAGTGAAATTGGAGTGTCTATATCCAATAATCTTGAAAGTTATATCTATTTAGATAAGTTTGGTGTTAGCGCAACAGTAAGACTATTGAAGAAAGCGCAAGATATTGGAATAGATTCTTGGCAAGCAGCGATTGATGAGCACATCAATCAGGAAATATTTGAAAATGATTTACAAAATCATATGCTTGCAGACTGTGTAACAAGAGTGTTTATCAGTGATGTTGTGTCAAAAACACTAAAAAAGTATCTTGAAAGATACCAAGATACTTTTGAGTATGTAAAAGGAAGCAAGGCTGCAATATTTAATAATCAAACGTATGAAATCGTTTTTGCTCTTGATAGTAAAGAGAGACAGAAAGAGGAAGCTTTCTACTCATTACTAGGGAAAATACTTTCGACTAAGTCAATGATAGAACAAATTAGTGAAATTAACAGTATCAATTATAGATATAGTATAGTAACAGATCAAACGATTGATTATGAAAAACGAGTCTTATTAGACTCATTTAAAATCAATCTAGTCTCAGTATAATAACAGGTAGTCGTAAAACAAAGCTGAAAAGCTTTTTTTTGTGAGATAAGTGTTAAATATGAATAAAACACTTATTATAAGTAAAAATCTAAGCAGTCATTACTTCCTATCATTGAGCATTCTAATAAATTTTGATGGGCAAGGTTGATAAGGTATCCCCCATGATTCCAATCGTTCAAGAAAGTGATCTTTTTTATTAGTAATACCTTCAAATAACTCATATTCTAACTCAACATCAGACGAAAACTTAAAAACATTGAAATCTAAACACCACTGACCAAACTCATCATCTAAGATATAACGATAGGTTAGTGTTGTTCCTATTTCAATCATAGACACATTATCAGTGTAATTAGTAACGAAATCTATAATTTTTAGATTATTGAAGGCATTGTTCTCAAGAGGAAATTCAATCTCACGCAAACCATCGCTTGCTTCGATTTTTGCAGTAAATAAATATGAATCTGCCTTAGTTCTGATTCGTAGAACCATACGTTTTGACTGGAAAAAAGAATCTGTATTATCAAGATAAGTATTAATTTGCTTACTATAAAAACGAAATAGACCCGTTGATAATAGCTGAGATGCATGATTATGATTAAGCAATGTTTTGTACTCGATCTCTAGTTTAGCTGTCATAGTATCAGTCCTTAATTGTATGATACAATAGACCTATAAAAAATGGAAGGTATATAAATGAAGCGCTTCTACATATCCGCAAAGACAGATGAAATATCAAAAGGATTAAACAATAAACTTAAGGATGCGTTGTTTAATAATGATTGGATTGAAGACGAGAAATCACCAGAAATTGTGTTTACTATAGGTGGTGATGGCACTTTTTTACATGCTGTTCACAAGTATTTGAATCAATTAAGCAAAATTAATTTTGTTGGAATACACACAGGAACATTAGGGTTTTATACAGATTATGAAGCTGAAGAGATTGACCAGTTGATTCAAGATGTTCTATTTAAACAACCTAAAATTGAAGCTATCCGAATGCTAAAAATCGAAACAAAAAATGGTAAGCTGAAAAAAGGACTTTACGCATTAAATGAAGCACGAATTGAAAATATAATAAAAACACAGACGATACATGTCTACATTAATGATGAATATTTAGAGATGTTTAGAGGTAATGGGCTATGTGTAAGCGCGCAAGCAGGCTCAACGGCTTATAATCGATCAATCAATGGTGCAGTGATGTCAATGGGAATTGAAGGTTTACAAATCACTGAAATATCAGGCATACATCATAGGGCATCACGCTCTTTAGGGTCTCCATTAATAGTTTCAAGCAATAGCAATATCGTATTTAAAAATGATACATTTAGTAATGCAGTTTTATGTTATGACTATAAACATACAAGCTTGGATGAAATGACAGAAATAACTATCAAATTAAGTAATAAAAAGGTCAAAATCGCAAGATTTAGACCAACTTCATACATTCGACGTCTCCAAAGTTTGTTTTAATGTAGAGTTCTATTATGGTTTTCACTACTCATGTGATAAATAATCGCAAGCGGAATCATATAAGAGAGCAAGGATGACCCCCCAGCAGAAATTAATGGGAGTGTAATTCCAGTAATTGGTAAGATGCCAATTATCATCCCCATGTTTTGAAATTGCTGAAAAAATAACATACCTAGCAGTCCAGCGACCATATATTGTTCTTTAGGGCGATCAAACTTTAATGCAATAGATAATAATTTAAGATTAAAAATAAGACTAACGATAATGACGAGTGATACACCAGCAAATCCATAGTTTTTAGCAATTACAGCAAAGATAAAATCGTTTTGTGGCTCAGCAAACATGATCATTGTTGCCTGTGCTCCATGACCAGTTAATCCAGCAGATCCAACTGCTAGCAACGAAGTATACAATTGATTTCCCCACGTTAAGCTATACTTTTCAGTTTGAAGCCAGCCATAAAAGCGGTTTAATCTATAAGAAGCACCGAATAATTGTGCAAGAATATCTGGGTGGTATTCAAAAAGGAATAATGTTCCCCCAACTAAAACAAGTAACGTGACTACACCAAAAAGTATCCAAAAAGGTTTAATCTGGGAAATTGCTAGCATCGCTAATATTGATACAATGATAACTAAAGGAATACCTGTATCAGGTTGCATTATTATCAATATTAGAGGCACTGTAACAACTTTTGCGATTTTATAGAACAGTTGAAAATCATCTTTGAAAGACATTTTTGTTTTAAATTCATTATGTTCGTGGATGATATTAGCACTAAGCAAAATTAAAACAATTTTCATAAACTCACTCGGTTGAATTGTTCCAATACCAGGGAGGATAAACCAAGCTCTACTTCCGTTAATTGGTGTAACAAAAGGAACATTGATATAAAAATCAAGGATTAGAATCACTAGCATAACAAGTAAAATCCAATAGAAAACTTTGACTCCAGTAAATAAACGATCAATACCGAAGTATAGTAAAAATGCGAGTAAAGAGAACCCTAATATATACCATAATGCTTGTTTGATTAGTATTGATCGCCCATCAATCCAACTAGGGGTTATGGGAATGGATCCATAGATGGCTATTAAGCTAATGATGGCCATGAATATTAATAAAATAGTTAACCATAAATCAATACGAAAAGGTTTATTTGATTTGGCTGGTTTCTGTATAGTCATCATTAGTCCTTTCTATAATTTATTGCAATTATTGCTAGTGAATAAGTATAGTGGTATCATATAGTCCGAGGTGATTGCATGCAACGTTGGCACTCGTTATTAGATATTATAGCATTTCCACTAAAAATATTATTTTTTGCTTCCGTTCTAATGGGAATTGGAGGTTTAGTTCTAAATCCTAATCTTCAATTTTTTCTTACACTAGAGAACCAAGTTATTATATCATTTGCAGAACTATTTCGCTATTTTGGAAGTGTGATGATTTCATATTTTCCATTTTTAGTAATGATTAAAGCATTGTCTAAAAGATTTTCTGAGTCAGTACCTGTGTTTGTTGGGATAATTGGATATTTCATGTTGCATATCACAACAATGTTTTTTTCAAGAAATAATCTACCAAGCGCAGCTTACTCTTCAGTTTTAGGCTTGCAAATTGATCTTTCTCAAATAGCACTTACAGGAAGCGGAATTCGATTTCCTTTACACACAGGGTTTATTGCTGCAATCATAATTGTAGTAATAACTCGATCAACATATAGAAGCAGTCGCAGAGCAAGCAGTTATGGTGTGCTTTCATTTATCGATAAAGATATGTGGGCAGCAGTTTACACGTTGGTATTAAGTGTGGTAGCTGGAATTGCGTTATCATTTGTTTGGCCATTCGTTGTAGGTGCATTCACGTTTATTTTTAATTTTATCGCAAGTGACATAACCAATCCCATGAACTTATTTGTTTATGGTATTTCTGATAGAGTTCTTGCGGGGTTAAGCATTTCACGATTAATTAGATTACCATTTTGGTTTGGATCGCTTGGAGGTAGTTGGGTTAGTCCTAGTGGCGTCAGTTTTGTTGGAGATGTTTCAATATGGACACAACAAACTCTCATTGGATTAACACCAATTGGATTTGGTAGATTTATCACACCATATTATGTCTTGAATCTATTTGCAATCCCTGCTTTTATTCTTGCAACCTTTCAAACATTCACTGATAAATTTGAAAGAAGAAGATATCGTGGGTTTATTGCAATAGCAATTTTGTTATCTGTTGTTATTGGTATGTTATTTCCATTTGAAATGTTTCTATTGTTTGTTGCTCCTATGGTTTATTTTCTACATATATTCTTTAGTGGTATACTTTTTGCTGTATTTGAAGCATTCGGAGTCTCACTGGGTTATACATTTTCTGGCCTAGATGCCGTAGCAACACCTGCAAGTGTTCTTGATTTACTTGTTTTCGTTCGTAACCCATCGATGCAATCAACAATGATTACGATTATGATTGTGGGGATTGTTACTTTTATTGTTTATTTCTTTGTTGCGAGAATCTATTTCAATTACTTGGCTTATGATGCCATGAATACGGGCAAAACCGAGCAAACTACTAAAGAACTGTTTACCGTTTTTGGTGGTATTGATAATGTTCGTATGGTTCACAGTTCACTGTATCGTGTAACGGTATTACCAATAAAGAAAGACAAAGTTGATTTTAGTCTTTCACCTCTAGAAAGTGTAACAAAGATTTTTGAAAGTAAAGCAGGCTACTCTTTAACGTTTGGTGCAGGATCATACATTATAAGGACAGCGATGATAAAGATGATTAAAAATCATCAAAAAGAATTGCTTGAAGCGAAAAAAATGAAAAGTAAAATAGAGAACGTGTAATCACGTTCTTTAATTTATTAGTAATGAATACTATAATCGCTATTAATATCAGAGATATAGCTTACAAAAAAAGGACTAAAAGATTAAAATGAGTCCTTTGAAACTGCTGTTTTTGTAAGAAATCTATGTAGTATTTGATTGAACTCCATTGGGTTATCCATGTTTACCAGATGACCTGCGTTTTTAAAAATAACTAACTCACTAAGCGGTTCGCTATCATGCCAACTATTAGCTGCCTTAATAGCAATAGGGTTATCGTGTTCGCCGCATCCTATCAAAACCGAATAGTTTCGAGAGTGTGTTTTAAATTTATTAATGAGTTCAGACAACTGTATGAGATAGATAAATGATCTCCTCTTAAAATTTATGTTCATCAAATAAAACTTTTCTTGTGCTTCAGGTGTAACCGCAGAAATTAGTTTATTATTCTTTGCGAACCATTTGATTGATATAAGAGCTTTCAGCATCATTTTTACTTGTTGTCCACGATTCTCTTTCTGAAGAGTGGTATCAAAATTATTAACATCATATCCCCCAACACAACATAGTGAAGCTACTCTGTCTGGGAACTTATTAGCAAAATCTTGAATTAAAACAGCCCCAATAGATATACCTACAAGATGGATTTTCTCTATCGATTCAATATTCAAAAGATTATAAATGTAATCTGCTGTTTTAGTAATATTATCACTTTTCTTAGTCGTGGTTGATTTTCCATGTCCGATTAAATCTATGGCAATAACTTGATACTCATTTGAGAAGTAATCAAGTTGCTCGATATAACTAGTGTGATCTGCAAAAGCAGCATGAACAAACATTATGCTTTCAGATGACTTTTTTTCTTTCATCCAGTAATGAATTGGCGTTTCCAACAAATGTTTTTCTATCATAAATTCTCCTTATAGAAAGTTGATAACTAGATTGATGCAATGAGTGCACTCTGCTGAATCACCGAAACAACTTATGACATAATTACTAGAACGGATTTATTTATTCTTGAGTAACCACGTGTTTAATTATACCATTATGAGCAAACCTTAGTGTATGTTTAGAGTTCTATTTGATTTTAATCACTATTGATTGTAGTAGCAAACATGTGAGGTGTTTTATTAAAGATGATGTTTAATATAATTCAGCATATTAAATGGCTAGTTTGTGTATGTTATAATACTCTTAATTGTGAGGATATATGGAAAAATTAACACCAATGATGAAACAGTATTTTGATATCAAAGAAAACTACCCTGATACTCTATTATTTTATAGATTAGGAGATTTTTATGAACTATTTTTCGATGATGCTAGAATAGTTTCAAAAGAGTGTGACCTTGTTTTAACATCAAGATCAAAAGAAGTTGACAAAGCTCCTATGTGCGGAGTGCCGCACCATTCAGTGACTCCTTACTTACAAAAATTATTGAATCGCGGATACAAAGTTGCCATTGTAGAACAAACGGAAGATCCTGCTGTTGCTAAAGGTATTGTAAAACGAGAAGTGGTTCGAATTGTAACTCCAGGTACTATGATTGATGAAATGGATGACGATCGGTTAACTGTAAATCTTGCCTCAATCGAAGATGCTCATTATGGTATTGCAATTGCAATCATAGAAATTGCAAGTGGCAAAAGCAAAGTTATATGGGCACCACCGTCACCTACTAAAGTATTGCAAATACTTCTAAAGAACAATGTCAAAGAAATTATTGTTTCTAATGGGATTTCATCTAAGTTTTCTGAAGATTTAGTTATTAATCATGGATTAACAATCACAAAACATAATAATACAAGCATTGATGAGACATACTTGGAACTCATTGATGATACATTCAATGATACAATAAAACTAGCAATAAAGAGACTCATTAATTACTTACAAACAACACAATTATCACACTTAAACCATATAAAAGCATTTGAACAGCAAGAGAGAAATCTTGTTTGTGAACTCGATTATACGACGATAACCAACTTAGATTTGATATATCCGTCAAAAAACAACAAGCAACAACTAACTCTTTGGTCATACTTGGACAAATGTAAATCTGCTATGGGAAGTCGGTTACTAAAGCAATGGATAATTGAGCCACTTCAAGAAGAAACCAAAATAATGGATCGACAAAACAAAGTAACTGAGTTGGTCAAAGAGTTTTTACTACGAGATGATTTACGAAAGCAGCTGCAAGAAGTTTACGATTTAGAGCGGATCACTACAAAAATCGCTTTTAAACGAGCGATGCCAACAGATTTAGTCCAACTTAAAAAAACACTTAGTGCAAGTCAGAAAATAAAAGAATTACTAGCAACAACGAATAGGTTTTCATATTGGAAAGATGTGGATACATGTGTTGAAATCAATGATTTATTAAATGAAGCACTACTTGAGCAACCTCCAGTTTCAATAAAAGAAGGCAACATTTTCAAAGAGGGGTATAATGAAGAACTTGATTACTTAAATACAATACATACACAAGGTAGAGACTGGTTAATTAGTTTTGAAAACAGAGAAAAAGAGAAGACTAAGATAAAGAACCTTAAAATTGGATATAATCGTGTATTTGGCTATTTTATTGAAGTATCAAAAGGAAACACATCTTTAATCAAGGACGAATACGGGTATATCAGAAAGCAAACACTCGTGAATGCAGAACGCTATATCTCTCAAGAACTCAAAGAGAAAGAAGATGAACTATTACACGCTAAAGAAAAAGCTAACAAGTTGGAAGAATTACTTTTTGAACGATTAATTGAAACATTTCAAAAACATGTGTTTGTACTGCAGACATTATCAGATGAACTAGCAACATTGGATGTTTTGTGTGCATTGGGAGAAATTAGTTCACAAAAAGGATACACTGCACCTAAGTTTAATCAAACTAATTCAGTGACTATAAAAAGCTCAGTCCATCCACTGCTTGAAAAAATAACAAAAAATCAAAAGGTTGTTGCTAATGATTGGATTGCAAATGACTCTAAATCAGTATTTGTCTTAACTGGCCCAAACATGGGTGGTAAAAGTACGTTTATGAGGCAAATTGCTTTACTTGTTATCATGGCACAAATCGGATGCTATGTACTTGCCAAAGAAGCTGATATTCCGATTTTCGATGCAATATTCACGCGAATTGGAGCATCTGATGATATTTTAAGTGGACAATCAACATTTATGGTTGAGATGGTTGAGGCTAATGCAGCGCTTTCCTCAGCAACAGAAAACTCTTTGATTTTATTTGATGAAATTGGTCGTGGGACATCTACCTATGATGGCATGGCACTCGCACAAGCAATCATCGAATACATTGATACAGTAATTCATGCGAAAACAATCTTCTCAACCCATTATCATGAACTCACAGCACTTGAGGGAAAATTAAATCATGTTGAAAACATTGTCACTCAAGTCATCGAAAAAGATGGGGAAGTTACATTTCTGTATCGAATAAAAAAAGGGAAAGCCGACAAGTCTTATGGCATCAATGTTGCTCACATTGCGAAGTTGCCTTCGGCTGTTATCCATCGTGCGAAGGATTTGTTAAAACAACTCGAGACAAATAGGAAACATGTTCAGCAATCAATGGATATTGTTGAGATGAAAGTAATACCAAAACCATTACAAACAATATCTGATCAGCTAAAAACAATCGTCATTGACGAAATGACACCACTACAAGCAATGCAATGTTTATCAGATCTTGTTGATGAAGCAAAGAAGGTGAAATAATGGGATTGATCCATCGTTTAAATAGTCATTTAACAAATATGATTGCTGCTGGTGAAGTAGTTGAAAGACCAATGGGAGTAGTAAAAGAACTTGTAGAAAATGCAATAGATGCACAAGCAACATCGATAGATGTGCAAATTGTTGAAGGTGGACTTGGTTCGATAACCATTAAAGATAATGGTATTGGTATGGATTCAGAAGATGCAACGCTAGCTTTTCAAAGACACTCAACATCTAAAATAGCAAAAGAAGAAGATTTATGGGCTATATCAAGCTTAGGGTTTCGAGGAGAAGCGTTACCTTCAATTGCTTCAGTAAGTGAATGTACATGTGTTACAAGCAATGGATTACAAGCAACAAAAGTTAAAATACATTATGGTCAGTTAGTAGAGGCAATACCATACGATAGCGAAAGAGGAACAACAATTGAGGTTGTTGGGTTATTTTTAAAGACACCTGCACGTCTTAAACATATGAAATCATTACCTTATGAACAAGCTTTGGTAGTTGATGTTATGCAAAAGTTTGCTGTAAGTTACCCAGACATTTCTTTTTCACTAAAAATTGATCAAAAAGAAGTGATTTCGACAAATGGAAGTAACAACATAAAAGAAGTCGTATATCGCGTTTATGGTTCTGAAGTTGCCAGAGAGAGTATTAAGTTTGAAAGCAATGATCAAGACTTTAAGATCAGTGGATTACTTATTAAACCAGTCATATCAAGAGCAACTCGTAAGGATATACATCTTTTTATGAATAAGAGGATGGTAAAATCCACAAAAATCAACCGAGCAATAAGTGATGGCTATAAACAATTTTTGCCATCTGATCGGTATCCGATTGTATTTCTATTTGTTGATGTGGACTTAAAACTTATCGATGTAAATGTACATCCTTCTAAATGGGAAGTTAGATTATCAAAAGAAACTCAACTTTTGAAATTGATTGAGAAGTCAATTGTAAATGAGCTCTCAAACACGCCTCAAGTTAACCGAGTAAGAACTATTAGTACATCAACATCAGGTCAAGCCAAACACGAAACGGTCTCATTATTTGAGCAACCTCACATGGTAAGAGAACAGATCAAAGATTTTGTAAATATCGAAGAAACGCATGACATTCAAAACAACCAAGAGTATAAATTAGAAACATTTAAAGTTGTTGCACAATTACATAAGAAATATATACTTGCAGAGAATGAAGAGGGTTTGTTTATTTTCGATCAACATGCATCGATGGAAAGGATTCGTTACGAGTATTTTAAAGAGAAAATGCTTGAGATTGCACATCACCAACAAGATTTGCTAGTCCCAATTACAATCTCAAATAAACGGGCTATTATGCAAATGAGTGACTTAGCAAATGAGTTAGATAAATTTCAAATTAAAGTAGAGCAGCTTCAAGAGGACACACTCATCATTCGCTCAATACCTAATTGGTTAACAAATACAGATGAGCAAAAAGCGATTGATGACATTGTTGATTATTTTGAGAACGAGCAAAATATGACAGAAGAAGATTTAAGAAAAAAAATACTAGCTTCATTAGCCTGCCATAGTTCCGTGCGGTTTAATGATGCTTTGTCGATTGATCAAATGCAGAAAATAGTAAATGATTTAATGTTATGTGAACAACCTTATCACTGCCCACATGGTCGGCCAACATTCATTAAACTAACAATCAATGATTTATCAAAGGAGTTTAAAAGATGAAGAAAGTCCTTGTCATCGGTGGATTAACAGCAACAGGAAAGAGTTCATTGGCAATTGATTGGGCAAAAAAGTTTAATGGAGAGATAATAAGTGCTGATTCAGTTGGTATTTATAAACAGCTAACAATTGCTTCAGCAAAACCATCGAAAACACAACAAGAAGAAGTGAAGCATCATGGTATTGATTTACTCGATGTAAATCAACCTTACTCAATAAAAGATTTTCAACAGTATGCAAGAGCAAAAATTGATGATATTACTATAAGAGGTAAGCTTCCAATACTGGTTGGTGGGAGTGGTTTATACTTAAAAGCTGTGCTATATGATTATCTTTTTGAAAATGAAGTAGCGCATAATGATGAGTGGGCAGCTGCTTACTCAAACCAAGAGTTGCATGAAAAACTTGAACATTTAGATCCTTTAGAAGCTACAAAAATTCATGTGAATAACAGGAAACGTTTAATCAGGGCTATTTCAATCATGAAACAGCAAAATAAACCAAAGACACAATTAATAAGAGAGCAAAAACAGCAGCTTCAATATGATGTTATGATGTTTTGTGCTTATCTTGATAGAGATAAATTACATCAAAATATTGATGAGCGTGTGAATAGAATGGTTGAGGAAGGGTTGGTATGTGAAGTGGAAGAAGCATTAAAATTAGCAGATTGGGATGCTATTTCAATGAGTGCTATTGGAATAAAAGAATGGCGATTATATTTTGAGAAGAAAATGTCATTAGAAGAAACTATAAATATTATAAAGACTAAAACAAAACAATTTTCAAAGCGTCAAAGAACATGGTTTAAGCATCAGTTTGAATGTGATTGGTTAGATATGAATGATAGCCATCAGATTGACGCATCTTTTTTAAAGGTAAAAACATGGATAGACACTTAGATCGTATTGAACTATTAATCGGAGTTGATAATACTGAAATTATTAAGCAATCATCAGTTATGATTGTGGGCTGTGGTGGTGTCGGAGCTATGGCAGCTGAGGCACTGGTTCGTTTTGGTGTTGGGAAACTTATTTTAGTAGATCACGATGTTAGTGCATCAAGCAATATAAATCGTCAAATTCACGCTACTGTTGAAACAATTGGGCTAAAAAAAGTTAATGCACTTGCCCAAAGGTTACGAGCTATTAACCCAAACTGTGAAATTATCAAAATTGAAGAGTTTATTAATAACGACAACATAGAAGTTCTTTTCAACAACAAGTTTGACTGTATGATTGATGCGATTGATACAGTGACATCAAAATGTCTACTCTATGAGCGTGCACAGCAAAAGGGTGTTCCTATTGTCAGTAGTATGGGCATGGGGAACAGACTTGATCCAACACTGATTCGGGTGATGCCATTAAACAAGACAATTAACGATCCGTTGGCTAAAGTGATGCGTTATCAATGCAGAAAAAGAGGACTCAATGATAAAATGAATGTAGTTTGTTCAATAGAGATACCAAAGAAGCAAACTAAAAAGATTAATGAAAGTCTAATTCTCAAAGAATCAATGCCGCCATCAAGCAGTCCATTTGTTCCAATGGCAGCAGGACTGGCATGTGGTCATGAAGTAGTAAAGATACTACTCACAAAGGAGGAAGTATGAAAGAAATCGTAGTAGCTGGAGGATGTTTTTGGGGAGTTGAGGAGTATTATAGACGAGCAAAAGGTATCGTTGATACAAAGTCAGGGTATTCCCAAGGGCATAAAACTGATGCTACTTACCAAGAGGTGTGTAAAGGAAAGACTGGCCATGCAGAAGTAGTATGGTTAAGATATAACCCTGAAGAAATTACTTTAGAGAAAATACTTGAGCTACTGTTTAGAATTATTGATCCAACTTCACTTAATCGACAAGGAAATGACATTGGTCATCAGTATCGAACCGGTGTTTATACAATAGATGATGAAGATTTACCAATAATCGACGCTTTTATTAGCAATATGCAGAAAGATTATCGGAATAAAATCGTTGTTGAGGTAGAACCACTTAAAAACTTTGTTCAAGCTGAAGATTATCATCAATTGTATTTGGTTAAAAACCCATCAGGGTATTGTCATGTTAATATGAATACATTAAAACCGGAAGAGAAGAAACTATAACAAGCATAACTGCTTGTTTTTTTTAGGAATAAAGAGCCATTCACCACATTATACAATGAGGTGACCATGTTACAAGTTAGAAATTTAGTGAAGCTGTATAACGAGAATCAAGGGATTTCAAATGTATCATTTACATTAGAAAAAGGACAAGTTTGTGCTGTTGTTGGTCATAATGGTAGTGGCAAATCAACGTTGTTCAAGTTAATGTTAGGGTTGATTTCTCCAGATGCTGGAGAAATTATCACAAACAACAGTACAAAATCATCAATGGGATATTTACCAGAAAATCGAAGTGTGATTGCCGATTTAAAAACAGAAGAGTTAATTAACTTTTTAGGTGAACTTAAAGGTATGAATGAATCAAACAGAAATACTCAAATCGAGTACTGGTTAAATGAACTTCAATGTAAAGATTTAGTTGGCAAACGATTGAGGCAATGTTCAAAAGGGAACCAACAAAAAATACAATTGATTTGCAGTTTGATTCATAACCCAAACATCATCATCTTGGATGAACCTTTTAGTGGCTTAGATCTAGAGAACACAAGGTTGTTTCAAAAGATAATCATTCAACTAAAAAAACAAGGAAAATGCATAATACTTTCAAGTCATCGCTTTGAAGATATCGAACATCTTTGTGATTATTTACTAGTGCTCAGAAACTCTCGCGTTGTTATTCAAGGAACAATTAATGATATTAGAGATAAAACAAATCGACAGACAATAACAGTAAGTAATGATCCTTTGATGAGCTATCGTGATGAAAAAGGTGTTGTAAATGTTGCGATTGATGGAAATTTTACGCATTACATGTTGTTAAATGAAAAATATAGTGCGCGCTTGGTTAACGAAGTAATTAAAGAAAGAAATCACAGAACTATAAAGATGGCATCTTTAACGCTTTTTGATTTAATCAATGACAATGAAAGCACTCATTAAGTTCTCATTAAAGCGTAGACTACTAAACCGACTCATGATTTTTATGATGGTCATAGTTTTTGTTGTTTTTGGAGGAGTTGTTTTTGTTGATAAACTTTCAGATGTCATTTTTCCAAACTTGTTCTCACAAATAAAAGTTATGATGCCATATGAAATGGCAACTTATTTTGACTTAGAAAACACAAAATATCAATTTACTTTTGATGAAGAACAAGCGAACATAGTGGTTAAAGAAAATGAAGATAAGTACCATGTTCTATTTGATAAAATAGTAAGTGAATATGATAAACATGCTGTAACGATATGGATAGAATCCTACCATAGAAGCCATCATTATCAGTTTGTTCCTGATGATCTAATTGCAAGTGTTGATTTTATACTATTTCCAGAAATTGTGTTTGAAGATGACATAAGACATACAAAAGATAATGGCTTTATTGTTATTACAATGATCTACTTTTTTATGCTGGGTTTTTCATCAACAGTTGCAAGTGAGGTAGTGAGTGAGAAAACTACTAATATGCTTGAAATGATGTTAACATCAATCTCTTACAAAGAACACTTTATAGCTAAAATAATCATAGGTTGGATAACCGTATTTTCTCAAATGATTGTTTGGGGAAGTATGTTCATTTTCTGGGTTGTTTGTCGCACACTCTATGATCAAGGCAATGGATTCTATCATTTTTTGTACAAGATTGGATTAAACCCAGAAGCGTATAGTACATTTGTTGAACACTTAAAATCCTATATCGTAGACTACAACCATTTGCTTCTACTTGTTATTAGTTTGGTATTTCTAATGCTTGGGATACTCATTGTTCAGCTGATTTTATTATGTGTTTCAATTCGGATTGAGAATATTGAAGAATCCGCTAGTGTACAAGCTCCATTTTACTTAATTATGCTGCTACTTTATTATGGAACATTAGGAATTAACTCATATCAACACATGCAACTTGGTATTGGGAAGTACTTGTCTTATATCCCGGGGTTATCCATGTTGCTTATGCCATTAAGGATATTTTATTATGATCCGCAATGGTATGAGATACTCTTTTCATTAACTTTTTCCGTATTAATTTTAGGGCTTGGATATCATCGCGGTTTTCTATTTTATCACAGTCATTTAACGTGCAAAAGAAATGCTTGATTGTGAATTCACAAAGTAAATATGAACAAAAAAGCGGCTATTTCACAAGGTTTTTAGTTGCTATGTGAAAAGTGAAATATTTAACAAGTTTGTGTTGACATTAAAAAATGCGAGTTATATAATCGAGTTTGTAAAGGAGGAAAAATCATTACATGAAAAAATTATTAGTTTTAATAGCAGTGGGATTATTAGTTTTGGCAGGTTGTACCCCTACTGAGGAGCCAGCTCCAACAGTTTATAAAATTGGTACAGCAAGCTACACATCTGTTCAAGCAAATGCATTTAATGCAGAAACAGGTGCAGCAGGACGTATTCGTGTTAACACATATTATGCTACAGTTGCATTAGATGCAGACGGTAAATTTGTCTATGTTCACATCGACACAGCTCAAAACCAAGGTACCTTTGATGAAGAAGGTAACGTTGTTACAGCAGAGCCTACACCTACAAAAAAGGAAAGAGGCGATGATTATAACATGAAACCTCGTTCTGAAATTGGTAAAGAATGGTATGAGCAAATTGCTGCTCTAGAAGCTTGGATGATTGGAAAAACACCAGCTGAAGTAAAAGCAGTTCCAACAAAAGTTGTTGATGATGCTCATCAGTTTGTTCCTGATCATGAAGATTTAACATCAAGTGTAACAATCACAATCGAAGGTTACTTAAAAGTTGTTGAAAAAGCAGTTGCAAATGCAGTTGAAGTTGAAGACGTTGCAAAAGTAGGTGCAGGTTCCTACACAAAAGTTTCTGGACGTAACTTCAATACTGAAACAGGTGTTGCAGGACGCATTCAAGTTAATGTAACATTTGCGGGCGTTGCATTAGATGCAGATGGAAAGATTGTTTATGCACACATTGATACAGCACAAAACCAAGGAACATTTGATGGCGAAGGCGCAATCGATGCAGCAGAAGCTATTCCTTCTAAGAAGGAAAGAGGCGATGCATATGGCATGATCGGTCGCTCAGAAATTGGTAAAGAATGGTATCAACAAATTGAAGCATTAGAAGAACACATTCTTGGTAAGACTCCAGCAGAAGTTAAAAACATCCCTACAAAGGTTGTTGACGATGCACACCAACATGTACCTTCAGGCGAAGACCTAACATCTTCTGTAACCATTACTATCGAAGCATACCAAGGTGCAGTTGAAAAAGCAGCAGCTAACGCTATTGCAATTCCTTAATTAAGTATTAAAAGAGCCATCGGCTCTTTTTTTTGTTGAATTGATTAGTGACAAGTGATAATCTTAAATGAATATGAAAAACTTGAATTACAGAAGTTCGATATTTGGGATTAAAATGAGTTCTCCTATATTTGTGGGATATCTTTTTTTAGGTTTTTCATATGGCATATTAATGCAACAACAAGGGTTAGCTCTTATTTGGACAATATTAATGAGTGCACTGGTGTTTGCAGGTGCACTGCAATATGCTGCTATACCATTGTTGACAGCTTCTTTCAATCCCTTTACACTTTTTGTACTAGCATTAAGTATCAATATACGTCATGTTTTTTATGGAATATCAATTTTTGATAAATATAAAAAAACCGGTTGGATGTTACCTATTCTTGTTTTTACAATGGCAGATGAATCATTCTCGATTAATTCATCATCCACAGTACCAAATAAGTTAAGTCAAAAGCATTTCTACTTTACAGTTAGTGTATTAGGATATTTATATTGGGTCATGTTTACAACACTTGGGCATGTGTTTGCCAACCATATCAATATAAGCATAGGGGGATTAGACTTTGTTTTACCTGCTTTATTTTTTGCGTTGTTTTTAAACATGTGGAAAGATAAGACAAATAGAAAAATAATGATATTTGGTGTATCAGCAACATTGATCTGTGCAGTATTAATTAATAATCACTTCTTTATTTTACTAGCCATGATCATTATTTTTGTGGGGTTAACCATAAATGCACGAAAAGAGGTTAAAGATGTCTGATTTAGAACTTATGATTAGCATCATCGTGATGATGAGCGCAACAATGATGACTCGATTTATACCCCTAGTAATGTTTAAAAAGGAACTTTCTGCTAAAACTAGAAGTATTGCAAATCAATTGCCTTATGCAACGATGGGATTACTTGTGGTCTACGCATTAAAAGACTCTTTTTCTGTTGAAACTAATTATGGTTTATACCAAATGATCGGCTTACTTACAATTGTAATCATTCATAAAATGACAGACCACATTCTTATGAGTATAGGTGGCGGATTATTAATCTATTTATTAATTTTGAATGTTCTATGAAACTACTCAACTTTATCTTTTTTGATTTTTGAAATCTGATAGAATTTTTTATACTTTTTTGTAGCTTCTACATTATCAAAAATAATTTTTTCATAAGCACTTAGCTTACTGGGTAAGTAGAAACGTGTGTTTTTTATGTTTTCTGGTAAATAACCTATAAACGGCCACAAGTCTGGTCTATTGTAAGGGTATTGATCCTCTTTTAATAAATTGACAGGTGTTAAACGCAAGTGTAAGGGGATAGGATCTGTCTTTTCGCTTAATACTTGCAAAGCATGATCAATGGCAATGTTAGCTGATTTTGACTTTGGTGAAGCA
>OBJA01000357.1_pt1 | contig 41714 bp, 33 predicted proteins | sample 1519751 | NCBI WGS metagenome assembly OBJA01 (sample SAMEA3881238, study PRJEB22517) | soil metagenome | biome: lake sediment; feature: soda lake sediment; material: sediment, water from around vicinity | place: India | collected 2013-12-23 | depth 3 m
CCGCCAGGCGGTGGCGGGAACTGAAAGTCAGTATTTGTTCGATCACGGTCTTGGCCTCAACGCAAGTGTCTGCCGCCGGTGACAAAACGCTGGGTGAAGATCTCCTCCGGCACCGCGCTTTCGGCGAAATCACGCTCCAGCACCTCAATCACCGTCTGCCGCCCCGTGCTCTCATTGTCCATGACGCTGCGATTGGCCCGCCAGGAGGTCTTGCCGTCGTCCACCTGCACCAGGTCTTCGTTGGTCTGGCGCTTGAGGAAGCGGCCCCGACGGTCATAGTAGTCGGTACGAGTCACAAAAAAGATGTCCTTGCGAATCCACATCTGCCGATACTGGTAACCGCTCTCTTTCTGCAACTCCTCATCGCTGGGCGTGGTCTTGACCACAAAGTGCTCAACTCCGTCCAGGGTCTCGTCGGCCAGCCGTTCATAGGTAAATTTTTCCCGAGGCTCAAAGACCAGATCCTCGAAGGCGTAGTCCGTGCCCATGAAGTAATTCCGACGTCCGCCCTTGGCGATCCTCCGCATCTGGCGGCCGTGGGCCGGCATGTAAAGCCACTGGTCGTCATCACCGAGGCTCTGTTGCCAGGTCAGCAGCGCCACCCCGCGAATTCCGGACGGGGCATGAAAAACCACCAGGTACTTGTACTCACCGTCCTCCCCCTTGCGGGCATAACGCTTAACCTCCCGCTGCTCCTCGCCACCGCCCCGGCTGATCAGAGCCATCCTCTGAACTTCCATCTCGTATGGTCGTTCATGACGTTCCGCCACCTGGTCCAGAATTTGCCGCCCGCTCAACCCGTCGGCCGCCGGGGCCGGGCCGGGCGCCAGCAGCAGCATGGTCAAAACCAACATTGATACCGTTCCGCCGATTCCGAGCTTTTTCATTCCTTCCTCCTGTTGCTGCTTAACCGCCATGGACCTCAATTCGCCTCAAATATTTTCAACTCCACCTTGCCGTTATCAATTTCGGCGTAGTAGGGGTGATGAAGCCACGATCCCTGGTTAATGTAGAGACTGCCGTCTCCCAGATCCACTACCCCCGGGCGATGGGTATGACCGAAGATCACCACGTCGAAGCCCCGTTCAACCAGCTCACGGGCGCTTTGTTCATAAAGCGGATCCTCACCGCGCCAACCGCCGGTACCGTGTACGTCGGAACCGTAAATCGCCAGCTCGATCCGCTCCCAAAGCCGGTGAAAGGTCGGAACCGAAACCACCAGAAAACCGGTAAGCCAAACCATGAAATTGTAGAAACCGGGAGAAGTCACGTAGACCGAGTCGTAAATATGGCCGTGCTCGATGCGAATCCGCTTCTCACCGGAACTGAGGTTAAGGAAGGGAACGATCTCGCACATCTGCCAATCCTGCAGAAAATGCTCCAGCACCAGGTCATGATTGCCCACCACCAGGTAGACTCGCAATCCCCGCTTACGAGCCCGGGAAAGCCGGGCAAAAACCGGCGGCACCTGGCGGGCGATCTGCTTCATGCTGCTCTGAACAATATCCACCCCGTCACCGTTGATACAGAGACAGTAACCCCGCTCAACGGCGTAATCGATGAAGCGATCCAACACGGAAATATCATGAAACGCGGGGCTGCCCAAGTGGAGATCGGAAACCACCAGCATCCGCTCATGACTGACATTGACCTGCATGACAGCTTACTGCTGCTCCTTTTGCCCTTGTTCCATACGGGCAAAGATCCGGCCGGCGGTTTCCTGGTCAACTCCCGCCTCGGCCAGCAGAAGCATCAAATTGTCGTTCATACTGCGAATTCGGGAGGACAGCCCGGCGATGAGCTCGAAGGCGAAGGTGGGGTCGCGGCGCAGCTTGAGGAGAAAGCCGCCGCTTTGCAGAACCAGCAGTCGGGTTTCGGTCAGGGCCACGGCATCGGCACTGCGGGGCAGGCCCTCCAGGAGCGACATCTCACCAAAGAAGTCGCCCTTGCCCAGGGTGGCCAGCCGGATGGCCAGGCCGTTGTGCCGCTTCTCGATGGCGACCTTGCCCTTCCGAATGATATACATTTCGTGGGTATCGTCGCCCTCGACGACTATCCGCTCACCGGCGGCGTAATCACGGAACAAACTGTCCGATTTTTCCGTTTTCTTTACCAACCCCAGCATAACCTGACCCCGCCGCAAGAAGCACCAGCAATCGGGCAGCCCCCGGTTGCATCCTGATCATTATCGGGCGGGAGATTACTCCTTTCCCCGGTAGCCGTCCAGTTAAAATACCGTAGGCGATCGCCGGACACCGTGATCAGTTACAAAACTCCAACCGGCTTGCCGGCAAAGGCTTTAGATTATGGGATGATGAAATCGCCAACCTTGTCGGCGCCAAAAACCCCCAGGTATCCCACATTATTGTAATCCGCCTCAAAATTGCCGCCGACGGAGGCGGCTTCCGGACCAAAAAAGGTGCCGGTGATCGGTCCGGAAATCATCTGATTACCAGCCAATTCTACCGTACCGGAAATACCGTGGGCCGTGACCCCTCCAGGGCCACTTGAGAAGTTCATCAAATGGGAACCACTGAAAATTGTACCGCTCATGGAGTTGTCGCTGAAAGAAATGTTCATGTCAAAAGGCCCCCGGATGGCCTCAACCGTGGCGCCATCGTAGTGCACGGCCACCGCCTCACCACTGTAAGAGCCGGTATAGCCTCCGTTCAGGTAACCAGCGACATAGTTGTCTATGCTTGACGTTGGCTCGCCGCCGACCCAGAGGGAGCCGGCAACCACATCACCGGTTGCAAACTGGGTGGCGTGTTCCAGGTAGTCGTCCCCGCCAATCAGGCGTGAAGATTCCCAGTAACCCCACGAAACATGATCGGCCAAACGATCATCGGGATGAGCGGTTAGCAGATAATTGCCGTGAGGACGCAAGCCGGAGCCACCTATTTCCGCCACCATCAGGTGATCTCCCACATAGGCCGAGGGGTTGCTGCCGCCGATGAACAGTTGCGGCCAGCCATCGGGGGTGAACGTACCGCTGATGGTTCCATTGCTCCGGTTGACAGCCAAGGCAAAAGGAGTCGGATTACGATGAAAACTGAACGTTTTATTGGCGGGATCAGCCACTTCGGTGGTGACCGTCATTCTTACCGTATGCACCTCCCAACTGGAGTTGTCGGTGCGCGGGGTCGCGGAAAAGGTAAGATCGCGAAAAGCACCGCCGGCTCCCGCGAACTCGTAATCTTCATAGACCCCGGTCAACAGGTTGTAATCCCTCCCATTATCGACGGTAAAGCCGAACCCCTGGGCATCCGCTCCGTAAAACCGGGAAAAGACAGCGGAGCTGGCAATGACCCCGGCATAAGGTACTTCGTTAGGGTGGGTACCATAGTAAAAAGTATCCAGTACCCGAACATTAGCCAGCGACGTACCATCAACGGTACCGAAGAAAAAGGTCGGCCTGGGGTAATCGTGATCATGGATAATACCGATGGCCTTGTTGTTGTTACGATTGACATAAAGTTCAAAAACTTCAGCACCCGAAATCGATTCATCACGACTCTCGGCTCCCATGGCAAGGCCGGCATAGCGCAAGATTCCGGAGCCGGAAAGAGAGGTGGCCTCCAGACCGGAAAAATCCAGGTAGTTCACATCCTGATGTTCAATAATGGTCGTCTGGAAGGAGTTGGTGTTATCGTAATATTGATCACCGTAATAGACGGTGCCGTCAATGGTCCGACTGGTCGAGCGAGGGCCCAGCCTGCCGGTATAGCTGCCGCCGGTGGGCTCCAGCCCGTGTCCCTGGCTGCCCAGAATCGGGTTGTTGCTGTAAGAGCCGCTGTATGAGGAGGTATAAAACCGGAAATAACGGCCTGACGTGGTTCCGGCACCGGAGCCGGCCTCCTGGGTAATCTCGTCCTGGCTGGCCGTGGTGGCGGTTTCCGCAGCAAGATCTTCACCGGCGGTGGCGGGATTCGTTCCCGAATCAGAATCGTCCGTCATCTGGTCATCAAGGGCGGTGTTTTCCCATTCGTCATCGGTGGCATCTTCAGCGGTATCACCGGTCGTCTCCTCTTCCGCCGAGGTCTCCTCGGCCGCCGCGTCTTCCTCCTCTGCCGCCTCCTCGTCGCCCGCCTCGTCTTCAGCGGAGTCCTCCTCCTCAAGCTCTTCGTCCTCGAGTTCCGCCAGGTCGTCGTCGCTAAATGGCGCGGGATCGTCGGGAGGATCGTTCCGGGTTCTTACCCTGGTGCCCATGCCGGGGGTGGTAATTTCCACCCGACCCGCCGGGTTGCTGACCACAATCCCGGCACCGCCCTGGAAGACTACGGTCAGCGTCCCGTTGCTCACCCGACCGGCGTACATGGAGCCGCGAATACCGATGGTGGCGCTGGGGGTTTCGGTGGTGAAATTCTCGGGGGAAACGCGGGTGATCGCCCCGCCCATTACCCGGAAAGCACCCTGGTTGACGGTGGTACTCAACTCGCCCTGCCGCTCGTCCCACTGATAACGAGACACTTCCATCTCGGCGTTGACTCCGAGGCTGATAATGGTGTTGTCGGTGAACATGATCTGCAACCGGCCGGTGGGGCCGGTGCGGATGGTATCGGTCACCGCCACCGGGTCGCCGGGGCGCAAGGGGCGCTCGACGCCGGCGGCATCAATGGCGATCACCTCACCGCGCAGGGCAACCACCGTAACCGGCGGGGCTTCCTGCTCGGCCTGGGCGGCCCCGGCAGGAGTTGCCCAGGCTGCAGCGACAATCCAAAAGCAGATCAGGACCAACGATGAAAAAGTGAAATTGGGGCAGGATTTATCGAGCATCGCCGTTAAAATGGATAATTATGTTTAAAAAGCACTAACGATTTCCACCAAAGATGCCCATGTAGCTGTTCGATCCATCATCCACCGCCTGGAAACTGCCGCCGATGGAGTTGGCCTGCGACCCGTAAAAGGCGCCTTGCACATCGCCGGAGCCGGCTATTCCACCAACTTGAGTAATTTGAGCACTGAAGCCACCGGAGTTGACCGCGCTTGTACCCCCGACCGTAAAGCTAGTCTCATCAAACAATATCGAGCCGCCAACCGAACCAGTTCCGAAATTAATTAATAACTGGGATTGACCGTTGTTCAAACTCACCATTGAGCCACTTTCCACCTTGTAACCTTGCGCCCCCCCATTGTACTCCCCGACAAAAGATCCGCTGATCAAAGACTGGACATAAGCCTGCGGCGTTACCTCGCCGGCCACCCAGTAGCCGGAAATCTCATGGGTCTGTGACGACTCATCGGTATAGGAAGTGGACCAGTAGCCCCAGTTAACATGCTCAGCCAATGGTCCGTAGCCGGAAAAGCTACCGGGGGGGATAACCGGGTCGGACTGACTGCCGCTGACCACGGTTCCGGAGGTAATCTCACCACTCATGTGGTATTCATCCTGGAAGTCTCCTGCCGGCGTAAGCTCGTGCAACTCATAGTCCGGACTTCCTGTAAAAGCCTCCACAGCATTGAAAGAACCATGATAACTACCTTGGCTGCGATTGATCCAAAGCGTAAAATCCTCTTTCTCCTGGTTATAGAAGTGGTTACTTACAACCCCTTCATAACTTCTGCTGCCAACCACGAAGCCTCGCCACACCTCACCTTGCGACTCTTCCGCCTGATCCTCGGTTTGCTTGGTCAAATCATCCTGGCTGGCTGTACGGGACGCGTCATCACCGATATCCGCCCCGTCGAGCGACGTAGTGTCGTCTGCGTCGCCCTCGTCAAGGGCTGAATCTTCCCAATCATTGTCCTCATCCGCCGGCTGTTGCTCCTCACCCTCCCCCAACTCATCCTCATCCTCCAATGCGCCAAGGTCGTCGTCGGTGAAGGGAAACGGCTCGTCGGGAGGATCGTTCCGGGTTCTTACCCTGGTGCCCGTACCCGGGGTGGTGATCTCGACCCGACCCACCGGGTTGCCGACCCAGATCCCGGCACCGCCCTGGAAGACTACGGTAAGCGCCCCGTTGCTCACCCGGCCGGCGTACATGGAACCGCGAATGCCAATGGTGGCGCTGGGAGTTTCGGTGGTAAAATTATCGGGCGAGGTACGGGCCACCGCCCCGCCCATTACCCTGAAGGCGCCCTGGTTGACGGTGGTGCTCAACTCGCCCTGCCGCTCGTCCCAATGGAAGCGGTCAATAACCATTTCGGCGTCCACCCCGAGGCCGATAACGGTATTATCGGCAAACATCAACTGCAAGCGGCCGCCGGGCCCGGTCTTCACGGTTTCGCCCACCGCCAGCGCGTCGCCGGCGGCCAACACCCGCTCCACGCCGTCCGGCCCGACGGCCACCGCCGGGCCGCGCAAGGCAATTACCCGCACCCCAGGCGCTGTTTCCGCCAAGACATCCTGAGCCGGACAGACAACGGCAACAAAGAAAAAAATACATACTCCCAGCAACGCAAGGCCGGTTCGGGCATAACTGTGCGAGCGCATGGGCAACCCCCTAAAACGTTAAGGTAACCGCCACAGTGGAGACATTCTTGCGGTAATCATAGAGATCGATGTTGGAATGGGCCACGGTGCGACTGTGGGTGGCCTGGCCGGTCAGACTGCGGCTTCTGTCCGCCGAGCGCCACAACGGCCGGGAAACCCCGGCGCTGTAGGTTTTGGTTTCATCATGGCGAGTAACTCCAAACAAAGGTGCCTCCTCGGTATAACTGGTGTCCTGAAAACGAAAGGCGGTGAAGAAAGAAAAATCACGGGGTAGCGCCCGATCATAACGAACCAGCAGGCGCAGGCGGTCGTAGGTGTTGTTCAGGTCTACCTTGGCCCGCTCGGTCTCCAGCCCAACCATCAGATTGAGACGATTTTTGCCGTAACTGAATACCGGCCCCAGGTTAAACGAGTAGTTATAGGCATCACGGTCGCCATCCTGGTGGTTGTTTTTCTTCTGAATGGCGGCTTCGGCGTTCAACACGATATTCTGGTTCACCACATGGGTCAAACCGCCGCTGATCCCGAGAATACCCAGGTAACGGTCAAAACCCAGGTCAATCTGATTGTAGCTGAGCGAAGTCCTGATCAGCAGGCGCTCCTTACGCCAGGTGGGGCCGGTGCTGAGGCCGTAAAGGTTTAGATCCCGGTCGTTGGCCGCTTCGTGGAATGCGTTGTAGTTGGTGAAAGTGGTACGCCAACTGCGGGGAGTGCTGGGCCGCTTGCGGTAAACATGATTCAGCACCAGATTGGTGTTGAGCAGATAGTTGCCGGTGACGGTGGCGCCATCACCGGTCAAGGTTACGTTACCGATGACTGTATCGACGATGTTGGAAACCGGCGAAGTGCGCACATTGCTGTCGTGACCTACCCCGACCGTGAACATGCCGGTGAAGAAATGTTTCTTTTCCGCGGCATCCAGGGCCGCCAGAAAGCGCTGGATGTTCTGCCACACCGCCTCCGGCGGGTTGGTGGCCAGCACCTCCAGGAAATAGCGGCGGGCGATTTCGGTGGAACCGAGACGCATATAGGTGCGGGCCAGCTCCAACCTGGTACGACCGGAATCCGGATTGTACATCAGCACCCGTTCATAGGCCATCACCGCCTCTTCATAACGGCCGGATTCGAAGGCGGCCCGGCCCAGCAGGAAGTTGACCTCCGGGTGGGTGGGATGCTGCTCGAAGGCCGCAAAGAAGGAGTGGTAGGCCCCCTCATACTCCTGAGCGGCCATCTTGGCCCGGCCCTCGGCCAGGGGGTCGGCCCAGGCCGCTCCGGCCGCGAAAACCAGCAACCCGACGGCCAGCAAGGCCGCCAACGTCAGTCGTGAGATAGTATGGCGCATGTCGTTTTGCCCGCTACATTGGTTTATGAAGGAACAATTTCCTGACCAAATCTGATTGGTATCATATCAACCAAACCAAAGCAAGCTCTTAGTACGGCCCAAAAACAACAACCTGCAAGGCAATCTCCTGGCTAGGCCGTCACTTGGTGGTATGGGTAAAAGAGCCGTCCCAGTCCGCCGGGGGCGGGTTTTCCCGGAAGTGGCGGATGCGTTCGAGATAGAGACTGTAAAGCAGGCGGCCGGGCTCTTCACCGTGCAGGGCGCGAAAAATTTCCTCGGCCTCGCTGAAATTTTGCCGGCGGTAATGGGCCAGGGCCTGGTGGTAACGTTGCAGGGCGGCGGCGATGGCCGGGTCCAGTTGCCCGGCCGGGCCCAGGGGCTCGAAAACCGCCACCGGTTTATCCTTGCCCTTGACCCGCACCTTGTCCAGCTCGCGGTAGGCAAAGTCCGGCACCAGTTCTTTGGTGTATTCGCTGACCATGATATCCACCCCGTACTGCTTGGTCAGCCCCTCCAGGCGGGAGCCCAGGTTGACCGCATCCCCCAGCACCGTGTAGGCCATGCGGAACTCGCTGCCCATGTTGCCCACGTTCATCGGGCCGCTGTTGAGCCCCACCCCGATCCGAATGGGCGGCCAGCCCCGGGCCTTGAATTCCTCCTGGATTTGGGGGATGGCCGCCACCATGGCCAGACCGGCCTCCAGACCGTGACGGGCATGGTCTTGATCCGGCAGGGGCGCCCCCCAGAAGGCCATGATGGCATCCCCCATATATTTATCGATGGTGCCCCGGTGCTGGTGGATAATCCGGGTCATGGGGGTCAGCATCTCGTTCATCAGGTGGGTCAGCTCGGTGGCCTCCAGCCCTTCCGAGATGGTGGTGAAGCCCCGGACATCGGAAAAGAGCACGGTCATTTGCCGGGTTTCGCCGCCCAGGGCCAGGTCGTCGGGCCGGGCCGCCATCTCTTCCACCAGCTCCGGCGGCACGTACTGGCCGAAAGCCTTGCTGATAAAACGTTTCTGCCGCCCCTCAAAGAAATAGTTGAAGAGGGTCACCACCATGAAAACCGTAAGCAGGGTGGCCAGGGGATAGACCACCCCCAGCAACTGCTGGTTGAGAAAGAAGAAATAATAATTACCGGCCACCAGGCCGCCGGTGAGCAGCATGGCGCAAAGCCCGCCGGCCAGGGGGCCGGCATAGGCCAGCAGGGCGGCCAGCAGCAGGCCGCCGATGATGATGGTCAGCCAGGTGATGCCGATTTCGGTGTAGACGTCATGGACCAGGGGGTCGCCGGCCAGCAGGTTGTCGATGACGTTGGCATGGACTTCCACCCCCGGAAAAACCTGGCCGAAGGGGGTGGCCCGCAGGTCCAGCAGCCCGGCGGCGGAGGTGCCCAGCAGCACGATTTTATCCTGGAAGACGGCGGGATTTTCGCCCCGCAGCACCTCCCCGGCCGAAATATAGGGAAAGGTGTAGGCCGGCCCCCGGAAGTTGACGGTGAGTTGGCCCCGTTCATCGGTGGGGATAAAACGGTTGCCCAGGGAGAGGCCCAGCAGGGAGCGGCGGCCGTTGCGGACCATCGGTTCGGCATGGATCACCAGACCCTCCTCTTCCAGGGCGATCCGGGCCGCCTCCAGGGCCAGGGAAGGATAAGGCACCCCGTCCATCTTCATCAGCATGGGAACCTTGCGGACAATACCGTCGATGTCCGGGAATACATTGAAGAAACCTTCGCTCAGGCCCTGGGCCACCGCGTCGACATTGAGAATGGCCCGGTAGGCGGCGAAGGTGGTCAGTTGGTTGAAGTCGGCCTCGGGGGGATCAAGCCGGATCAGGGCGGCGGGGAAAGGGGTCTGGAAGGGGTCTTTCAGGCCGTCGTCGGTCAGTTGAAAAACGTAGCCCAGCACCGAGGGTAATTCAGCCAAAGTTTCCCCCAGGGCCTGGTCATGATCCAGCCCTCCCCGGCCCAGCAGGGCGGCCAGTTGTTCCTCGACGAAGGCGGCGGGGTAACGCCGGCGCAGCTCCGGCAGGTAGCGACCCGGCGAGGTGCGGTCCGGTTCGGCAAAGACAATATCCAGCCCGATGGCCGCCGCCCCCCCGGCGCCGACATTGGCCAGCAGGGCCGCCACCGTATCCCGCGGCCAGGGCCATTGCCCCACTTCCCGCAGGCTGCGCTCGTCAAGATCGACGATCACCACCCGCCCCCCGGCCGGCTCCGGCCCCCGCCAGTGAAACATGGCATCGGCCACCCGCTTGTCCAAAGCGGCCAGCAGGGCGGGCTTTTCGGTGCCGAAGGAATAATAGAGCAAGGCGGCGGCCAGGATCACCAGGCAGCCGATTTTGAACGGGGTGGGTTTTAGCAGGGCGACGGGCAAAGGCATGGTGAACTGGTTATAGTGCCTCCCGGCCGGCTTTGTCAATTTGCAACTAAGGGAAGCATTGACAAAAAAAAGGCCGAACCCTATGCTGACCGGCGAACCGGGCCGACAGTTCCCAGCGCCAACGGCCCACCGGCAGGCGGGTCATGCTTCCGGGCCCGTACCGCCTTGGCAAACACCATCAAGACGAGCTACATAAATGCCAGAGTTACCAGAAGTTGAAGTGGTGCGCCGGGGCCTGGAGCCCCTGCTGCCCGGTTGCCGTATTACCGGGGTGGAGACCAGCGGCCTGCCTTTGCGGGCTCCGGTGCCGCTGGCCCGGTTACGCGGGTTGGCGCTGGGGGGTGTGATCCGCCGGGTGGAGCGCCGGGCCAAATACCTGTTGCTACCTTTGGCTAACGGCGCCCTGATCATCCTGCACCTGGGGATGACCGGCAAGCTCTACCCCGCCAAGCCCGAGGAGCCGCCCCGCAAACACGACCACCTGACCCTGCTGCTGGAGCAGCTAGCCCCACCTGGGCCAGCGGCGGCGTCAACGCAAGTCCAGCCAACAGAGCCAGCGGCGGCACAAAAGGAAATCGTAGCCGTTCAGCAGGGGCACCAACCTGTTGGTTCAACGGAATGTAAACGTTCAGCAGCGCCGGAGATTGAACTGCGGTTCAACGACTGCCGCCGTTTCGGGCTGGTGGCGATCTACTCCCCGGAGGAGGCCGCCGCCCCGCCGCTGCTGGCCGATCTGGGCCCGGAGCCCCTCGACGAAAAAGCCTTCAGCGCCGCCTACCTGCTGGCCCGCTGCCGCAGGCGGCAGACTCCCATCAAAAACCTGCTGATGGACAACCGGGTGGTGGTGGGGATCGGCAATATTTACGCCAACGAAACCCTCTTCGCCGCCGGAATCAGCCCCTTTGCCCCGGCGGCGACCCTCAGCCCGGCCCGGGCCCGGCGGCTGGTGACGGCCGCCCGCCAGATTCTGACCCGGGCCATCGCCGCCGGCGGCACCACCATCGCCGACTTTGCCAACGCCGCCGGCGAGGCTGGTTATTTTCAGGTGCAACTGGCGGTTTACGGCCGCCACGGCCAACCCTGTCCCCGCTGCACAAAAATGGCCAAAAAGAAAAAGGGGTCTGACCCCAATTTGTCAAATTTGTCACCCCCCATTATTCAGAGGCAGCCCCAGGCCGGTCGCCCCACCTTTTTCTGCCCCCGCTGCCAACAATAATAGAGAGCCTGACCGATGACGATACGCAACCTGCTGCTCCATAAGATTTTACCGCTTTTGGTGGTGCTGGCCGGGGTTGGCCTGATGCTGCTGCTGATCGGCCAGCGCCAGCCGCCGGCACCGGTGGAACGGGAGACTCCCGGCGCCCTGGTGGAAACCCTGACCGCCCAGCCCGAGGAATGGCAGGTGATAGTGCCGGCCACCGGCACCGTCCGGGCCGAACGGGAACTGCTGGTGGTGCCCCAGGTGGCGGGCAAGGTGGTGGAGCTGGGGGAAAATTTCCTGGCCGGCGGCCATCTGCGCCGGGGCGAGTTGCTGCTGCAAATCGACCCCGCCGACTACCAACTGGCCCTGCACCGGGCCGAGGCCGCCGTCCGCCGGGCCGAGGTGCAGTTGGCCGTCACCGCCGGCCAGGCCGAGGCCGCCCGCCGGGAATGGCAGATGTACGAGGAAAAATTGGGGTCAGACACCAATTTATTGTTGACCAACGGTGGTAACCAGGAAAACCTGGCAAACAATAAATTGGTGTCTGACCCCAATTTTTGGGTGTCTGACCCCAATTTTTCGGACCCCGATTTTCCCCCCAGCCCCCTGGCCCTTTACCAACCCCAACTTGAAGAGGCCGAGGCGGAACTGGCCGCCGCCCGGGCCGATCTGGCCACCGCCCGCCTGGCCCTGGAGCGCACCACCCTTACCGCCCCTTTTAACGCCAGGGTGGGCGAGCGCCAGGTGGCCGAGGGCCAGTTCGTGACCGCCGGGGCCCCTTTGGGTCGGCTGATCGGCACCGATCTGGCCGAAGTGGTGGTGCCGGTGCCCCTGGCCGAACTGGCCTGGCTGGAGATTCCCGGCGCCCCGGCCCGACTGACCATGACCATGGGCGAAACCGAACATTCCCGGCCGGGCCGGGTACTTCGCACCCTGGGCGAGGTGGAAGGCCGGGGGCGGCTGGTCCAGGTGGTGATCGAGCTGGCCGATCCCTATGTCGCCCCGGCTCTGCTGCCCGGCAGTTTCGTGCGGGCGGAAATCGCCGGCCGCCGTTTGAATGAGGTTTTCGTCCTGCCCCGCCGGGCCTTGCGGGAGGACGATACCCTGTGGCTGGTTGACGCCGAGCAGCGCCTGGAGATCCGCCCGGTAACGGTGGTGCGCCGGGAGCGGGAGGTGGTGGTGGTCAGCACCGGGCTCGCCGCCGGCGAGCAGGTGATTCTCACCGAGCTGGCCGGAGCCGCCCCCGGCATGCCCGTAACCGTCCAGCAGCACCGCACCTTCGGGCGATCGGCCCGGCTTGCGTACGCGGGGTACGCGGCGCCGGTCCGCTTGCCCGAATCTGCGGCACTGCTGAACGGTTACGCCGGGTTGCAGCGTTTGCTTATCGGAGGTACTGCCGCCAAGCGGAGTGGGCGGCCGGCATGAATAGATGGTTGGAATGGATGGCCGCCAATCATGTGGCGGCGACCTTGCTGTTGCTGGGCTTTGCCGTGGGCGGGCTTTTTCTGAGCTTTACCGTGAAGCAGGAGGTCTTTCCCGAAATCGCCCTGGACCGGGTGGTGATCAGCGTCAGCTATCCCGGAGCCAGCCCCGAGGAGGTTGAGGAAGGCATTATCCTCAAGGTGGAAGAGAGCATCGGCGGGGTGGACGGGATCAAGGAGATTCTGGCCACCGCCGCCGAGGGCCTGGCCACCATCAGCGCGGTGGTGGACACCGGGGCCAACGCCGACCGGGTGTTGCAGGATATCAAGAGCGAGGTGGACCGAATCACCACCTTCCCGGTGGATGCCGAAAAACCGGTGATCAGCAAGGCCCTGATCCGCAACGAGGTGATCTCGGTGGTGGTTTACGGCCCGGCCGGGGAGCGGGCCTTGCGCCAGTGGGCCGAGCGGGTGCGCGACGACCTGCTGGCCCTGCCCGAAATCACCCAGGCCGAACTGGTGGGGGTGCGGCCCTACGAAATTTCCATTGAACTCGAGGAAACAACCCTGCGCCGCCACCGGCTGACCCTGGAGGAGGTGGCGGCCCTGGTCAGAAAATCCTCCCAGGATATCCCCGGCGGCACCATCAAGAGCGACGGCGGCGAGATTCTGCTGCGGACCAAGGAGCGGCGCTACCTGGGGCGGGAGTACGAAGAAATCGTGATCCGCTCCGACCCCGGCGGCCTGCTGCTGCGACTGGGGGAGCTGGCCACGGTTCGCGACGGCTTTGAGGACATGGATCTGATCAGCCGCTTCAACGGCCAGCCGGCGGCCATGGTCCAGGTCTTTCGGGTGGGCAATCAGAAGCCCACCGAAATTTCCGACGTGGTTCGCCGTTACGTGGAGGGGATGCAGCCCGGCCTGCCCCTCTCCCTGGAAATGGCCCTCTGGAACGACAACACCGAGGTGCTGCGCAGCCGCTTCAACCTGCTGCTGAAAAACGCGGTGATCGGCCTGCTGCTGGTTTTCGCCATCCTGGGCTTTTTCCTGCAATTCCGCCTGGCCCTCTGGGTGATGCTGGGGCTGCCGGTCTCCTTTCTGGGGGCCGTGCTCCTGATGCCGGTTTTCGATATTTCCATCAACATGATCTCGCTCTTCGCCTTTATCATGGCCCTGGGGATCGTGGTGGACAACTCGGTGGTGGTGGGGGAAAGTATTCACGAACAGCACAGCCGGGGGGGAAACGGGCCGGCCAAGGCGGCCAACGGGGCCGGCCCCACCGACCGGGATACCGGCACCGGCCGGGAAACCAGCCATCCCGCCGGCCTGGCGGCGGCCATCGCCGGGACCAGGGAGGTGGCGGTGCCGGTGCTCTTTTCGGTGTTGACCACGGTGGCCGCTTTTGTACCCCTGCTTTACATCAGCGGCACCATGGGCAAGTTTATCAGCAATATCCCGGTGGTACTGATCAGCATCCTGCTGGTTTCGCTGCTGATTTCATTATTTTCGCTCCCCGCCCTCCTGGCCCGCGCCGCCGGGGGCCGGGGAGACGGGCAGTCTGCGACGACCGGCCTTGATCTCTCACGTTTTGCCAACCGGCATCTGGACCGGCTGATCGCCGGGCCCTATCGCCGGACCCTGGATTTCTGCCTGCGTTACCGGGGGCTGACCCTGGCCGTCTCCCTGGTACTGTTGCTGCTGGCGGCGGGGCTGGTGGGGGGCGGGCTGCTCAAGTTTCGTTTTATGCCCGAGGTGGAGGGCGATATTATTCTGGTGGAGCTGGAGATGCCCCAGGGCACCCTGGTCACCGAAACCGCCCGCATCGAACAGTTCATCACCGAGCAAGCCCTGGCCACGGTGGCCGAATTCGACGCTCGGCGGCCCGGCAGCGCCGGCATTCTCCGCCATGTCTACGCAGTGGTGGGGGCCACGGTGGCGGAAGGCGGCCCGGTGGGGGGCGGCAGCGCCGGGGGCACCAATCTGGCCAATATCATCCTGCTGCTGGAACCGGTGGAGCGGCGGGAGGTGGCGGCCACCGCCGTGGCGGCCCGCTGGCGGGAGCTGGTGGGGGAAATTCCGGGGGTGCGCTCCCTGACCTTCACCACCAACCTGGTTCGCTTCGGAGCCAATATCGACATCCAACTGGCCCATGACGATTTCGCCACCCTGCTGGCGGCCCGCGATCTGCTCAAGGCCGATCTGGCCCGCTACCCCGGCGTGGGCGATATCGCCGACACCTTCCCCGAGGGCAAACGGGAATTGAAGCTGCGCCTGACTCCCGAGGCCCGCAGCCTGGGCTTAAGCGAGGAGGAGCTGGGCCGCCAGGTGCGCGCCGCCTTCTTCGGGGCCGAGGCTCTACGCCTACAGCGGGGGCGCAACGAGGTGAAGGTGATGGTCCGCTATCCCGAAGGGCAGCGGGAGAGTGTCTGGGACTTAATGCAGTTGCGGCTGCGGACTCCCGACGGCGGCGAAATCCCCCTGCCGCTGGCGGCGGAGATTGTTGAGGGCCGGGGCTTTGCCGAGATCAACCGCCACGACCGCAAGCGGGTGATCAACATCACCGCCAGCGTGGATTCCCGCCTGGGCAACGCCGAGGAGATCCTGGCGGCGGTGCAGGCCGACACCCTGGCCAGGCTCACCGCCGCCCATCCCGGCCTGAGCTACGATCTCGAAGGCGAAGCGCGGGAACGGCGGGAGTCCATGGGCAGCATGATGCAAGGCTTCGCCCTGGCCCTGTTTGCCATCTATGCCCTGCTGGCCATCCCCCTGCGCAGCTTCGGCCAGCCCCTGATCATCATGGCCGCCATCCCCTTCGGGATAGTCGGCGCCCTGCTGGGCCACCTGCTGCTGGGCTACAGCCTGAGCATCCTCAGCCTGTTCGGAATCGTCGCCCTCTCCGGAGTGGTGGTCAACAACTCGTTGCTGCTGATCGACCGAATCAACAAAAACCGGGTAAGCGTCCAGCAGCACCGCACCTTTGGACGATCAGCCGGGCCTGACCCCTTTTTTTCTTTGCGGGAGGCGGTGATTGAGGCCGGCTGCCGCCGCTTTCGGCCCATCCTGCTGACCTCGCTGACCACCTTTTTCGGGCTCTTTCCGATGATCCTGGAAACCAGCGTCCAGGCCCAATTTTTAATCCCCATGGCCATCAGCCTGGGCTTCGGGGTGCTGTTCTCCACCTTCATCACCCTGGTGCTGGTGCCCACCCTCTACCTGAGTACGGCCAAGCTGCAAGGGAGGGAAAATTAATGGCAACGGAGCACAATATTTCACCCACCTCCGCCGAGCCCGGAGCCAGTGCCTCCGGGGCCGGGGCCTCCGGAGACTCCGGGGCCGGGATCGCCCTGAACTGGCTGTTGCGGCTGCGCTGGTGGGTGATCGCCTGCCAGGTGCTGCTGGTGCTGGCCATCGTGGCCCTCTTTGACGTGGCGGTGCCCCTGGCGGTGCTGGGGCTGATCATCGGCTTTCAGATCGCCGGCAACCTTTTTTTTCATCATCTGGCCCGCCGGGGCCGCCGGCTCAGCGAAAACGCCTTCACCGGGGTGCTGCTGGCCGATATTCTGCTGTTCACCGCCCTGCTTTACACCACCGGCGGCCCCATGAACCCCTTCACCTTCCTTTACCTGGTGCATATCGCCCTGGCCGCCATCCTGATCCATCCCCGCCGGGCCACCCTGCTGGCGGCAACCGCCAGCCTGGCCTACTTCGCCCTCTTCGTGCTGCCGCCCTATACTCCGTCGCTGGACCTGGGCCTGGCCTCCCTGGACGCCTTTTTCGCCCCTTGCCATATCGGCAGCGACACCGTGGATTTTTTCGGCTATGAAATTTCACCCCACCTCCAGGGGATGTGGGTGGCCTTCGCCATCACCGCCTTTTTCATCGTCTTTTTTGTCGGCCAGCTCCACCAGGCCCTGCAGGCCCATCGCCGGACGGTCGGCGAGCTGCGGGAACAGCAGAGCAAAAACGAAAAACTGGCGGCCCTGGCCACCCTGGCCGCCGGGGCCGCCCACGAGCTGGCCACCCCCCTGGGCACCATCGCGGTGGCCGGGCGGGAGATGCAACTGCAACTGGATGACGCCTGCAAGATTGAAGACCCGGAACAGCGCCGCCGGGTACAGGAGGATCTGCGGGAGGATCTGCTGCTGATTCGGGGCCAGGTCGACCGCTGCAAGGAGATTATCGAGCAGATGGCCGCCGATGCCGGCGAGCATCTGGGGGAGGAGCTGCTGCCCTTTCCCGTCAGCCGGGCGCTGGAACAGGCCTTAAGCCACTTCAGCCCGGAACAGCGGCAGCGGATCAGGGTTGAGTACGAAACGGAACAGGCGGCAGCCCTCGAGGTACGGATGCCTTTGCGCACCTTGAGCCGGGTGGTAAGGGGTCTGGTCAAGAACGCCATCGACGCCTCACCGCCGGCCGGGAAAATTACCCTGCGGGTCGGTATCGGCGAGGGGCAACTTCATTTCACGGTCAGCGACCAGGGCAGCGGCATGGACAGCGAAACCAGCCGCCGGGCCACCGAGCCTTTTTTCACCACCAAGGAACCGGGCCGGGGCCTGGGACTGGGCCTTTTTCTGGCCCGCAGCGCCGCCGAGCGTTTCGGCGGCGAATTGAGCATCGAAACCAGCCCCGGCCGGGGCAGCCGGGTTAAGCTGAGCTTCGCCCTGCGGGAAATCGGTAAGCGTTCAGCAGCACCGCATCTTCGGGCGATCAGCCAGGCTTAAGTACAACGGGGTACGAGGCGCCTGGCTGCGGCCCGTGTCAATCGTCGGCGAACAGCCGACAATCTGCGGCACTGCTGAACGCTTACGGCCCGTTAAACGTAAATCGGGGCTTGGGAACGATGCCGGCTTGTTGCTCAGGTGCTTAAAAAGCGTGGGTCACCAGTTGCTCGAAATCCAGCAACTCTCCACCTCCGCGCTGCTCAATGAAGGCTTCGGCCCGGCTGCGGTCGGCGAAGGCCACCGGCGCCGCGGTTTCGGGAGCGCCGACCACATAATGGGCGGCGGTCATCAGTATCTCATCGCCGCTGGTAAAATCACCGACCTTGGCGGTGAATTGGAAGTCGCTCAGCTCGGTGGCGCAAAGTTCGTTATTGCGCCAGTAAACGGCGCAGGGAATATCGGCAAAAACCATAAGGCTACCATCCACCCTGGCATGAACCGCATAGCGACCGGCCTCCCCGCTGATCGCCGCGCCGGCGGGACGGCATTCCGCCGCCGCCCCCGCAGCGCTCGGCAGCAGCACCAGCAACGCGACAACAACACTCGGCAAACTCGGCAAACTCGGCCAACCCGGCCAACCTGACAAACCCGGCCATATTTTTTCCGCGATCTTCATTTTTACCTCCTCTGCGATTTGTAACTTTGTCCGCCTCCCTTGTACCACAAGCTTCTGTTCACCCGCCAGCCCAAAATATCACTTTGTGACAGTATCGGCTGCGAAACCGACCAGAGCTATAGAATGATTATTCCATAACATAGCACGCCGACTGCGACATTTTGTCACATTCCAGCCGGCGGGGTATAATGCTATAGAACCAGCTTGGCTAAGGCTGGCCGGCGGGTTATATGTAGTGATCATGGAGTGCCGCAGGTTGCGGCAAGCGGGACGGTAAACGACAAGCAACTTACTGATTTTCAAGTAAGGATAGTGAAGCCGGCTGTAATATCGCGACCCAGCAAAAACTTACTTGCCGACAAATCGCCGCCACAGGCGGCGTTTGGTGCTAATATGACGGAATTAAACAAGAAAATCTTACTGGTGGATGACGAGGAGGTTTTCCGGCGGCGCCTGGAGAAGGCTTTCAGCCGCCGGGGCTTTACGGTGTTCGGCGCCGGCGGCTTCGACACCGCCGTGGCCATTATCGCCGGGGAAAAGCCGGAGATGGCGGTTGTCGACCTGCGGATGCCGGGCAAATCAGGCCTGGAACTGGTGGCCGCCGCCCGCCGGATCCAGCCGGAGATGGCCATGGTGGTGCTCACCGGCTACGGCAGCATCGCCACCGCCACCGAGGCCATCCGGCTGGGAGCCATGGCCTACCTGCCCAAACCCGCCGACGCCGACGAAATCCTGCGGGCCTTCGAGCCCCGCTCTCCCCTGGCAACGGGTGCGGAGCAGGAGGACGATCCCACCATAAACCCGGAAGACAGCACCAACTTTACCGCCCCCTCCCTGGCCCGCGCCGAGTGGGAACATATCAACCGGGTACTCAACGACTGCGGCGGCAACATCTCCCAGGCCGCCCAACGCCTGGGCCTGCACCGCCGCACCCTGCAACGCAAACTGCAGAAATACCCCCCCCGCCAGTAAGTTTTATTCTGCAACCACCGCCCTGTTAGCTGACCACAGGGAGTTCTTACTAAGTAAGCGACCACGGGGTGCCGCAAGATCCCGTGTCGGGGTGCCCAGTGGCCGCTTACCCGTTGAGCAGCTTGACCACCGGGTACTTGTCCCACAGCTCAATGACATTGAGACAGGCCAGGCTCTGCTCGATGCGGAAGATATGGCGCAGGGGCAGCTTGAGGAAGTGGCAGAGGATCACTCGGTTGATGCCGCCGTGGGCCACCACCACCACCTCCCGGCCGGGGTGCCGGGCCAGAATTTTTTTGATGGCCGCCCGGCCCCGGCGGGCCACCTCCAGGGTGGTCTCCCCTTCCGGCGGGGCAAAGCCTGAAGGATCGGCGGCCCAGGCGGTGAAATGCTCGGGCCAGGCGGCCTGGATTTCCGCAAAACTCATTCCCTCCCAGACCCCGAAGTGACGCTCCCGCAAGTCCGGCTCCACCAGCGGTGCCAGCCCCCAGAACCGGGCGATAATGGCAGCGCTTTCCCGGGTCCGGTCCAAAGGCGAACAGTAAACGGCGGCCGGCATGGTCCCAACAAGTTCCGCAATCCGTGATGTTGGCTGCGAACAGTCCACCGAAGCAGGCTGGGCGGCCACCGGCAACCCACCGTGCGGTGCCGGTGGGGCTGCGGATGCCGCCGGATCATTACAATACGCCTGATTGCGGGAGCCACCAGGCGAGCGGTGGACCTCCCGCAGGTAGTCCTGGCGGCGCGCCTGGGCCAGTGTTTCAAGGCGAAGCCGCAAGCGCTGCCCGGCGGCGCCGACCTGCTCCCGACCCAAATCGGACAACGGCACATCCATACTGCCCTTGTAGCGGGCCTCGCCGTCGCCTTCAGTGGCCCCGTGCCGCAGGAGAAAAAGTGTGGTTACCATCGCCAAACCGAACTTAAAGGGCCAGCCGCAGCCAAACGATCACCGCCAGCAGGAAAAAAATCTCGGCCAACTCATTGATCGCCCCCAGGTTGTCGCCGCTTAAGCCGCCGAAACGGCGCTGGAGGAAGCTGCTCCACCAGAGAGCCGCCAGGGCCAGCAGCGGAGGCAGCGAAAGGTAAAAGAGCCAGGAGTGGGGGGGCAGAAAGGAGGCCACCCCCAGGGCCGGCAGCAGGAGCAGCAGGTAGAAGGTAAGGCCCCCGCTCAGCAACTGACGGAGGCCCACTCGACCGAGAAAGAGCCGGCCCAGGCCATCGGGCCGGGCCGGGCGGGCGGCAGGCATCACCGCCAGCATGGCCCACTTGCCCGCCATCGGCAGCAGCAGCAGGCTGGTATAATAGGCGGCGAAAGAGCCGTGGGAAAGGCTTTGCAGGGCCTTGAACTTGAGAGCCAGGGCAAAGACCATGGCCAGCACCCCCATGGCCCCGGTGGCCGAGTCCTTCATGGCGGCCAGGCGGCGTTGGCGGTCGGCTGCCGGATCGCCGGAGGACTTCACCGCCAGGGCGTCGCAGGTGTCGGCCAGGCCGTCCAGGTGAAAACCGCCGCTGAGCAGCACCGCCGTCAGCAGCACCAGGACCAGGGCCAGATCGGGATGAAAAAGATAACCGAAGCCCAGGTCGGCCAGCACCAGCAGCAGCCCCTGGAGCAAGCCCACCGCCACGAAGGCGCCGGCGCTGCGGGTCAGGTCATCCTCACTCACCGGCCCCCGCAGGGCCGGCAGGGGCAAGATGGTCAAAAAGCTCAGGGCCAGCCGTAACGATTTCATGGTTTTGGGGGCAGCTCCTTGGCCAGGAGGACGGCGGCCTGAATCAGTTCTTCGTCGTCCAGGTGGTTGGTGAGGGAGAGGCGCAGGCGGGCGGTGCCCTCGGGGACCGTGGGCGGGCGTACCGCCACGGTAAAAAGTCCCTTTTGCCGCAGGGTTTCGCTTAAACGCAGGGCGGCACCGCTTTGCCCCACCGGCAGCGGCACGATCTGGGAAGGCCCCAGTTCACAGCCGGGATCAAAGGCCCGCAACTGCTCCTTGAACAGCTCCACCTTGCGCCACAATTCGGCGCAGATCTCCGGTTGCTCCTGCAACAGTTCGACGGCGGCCAGGGCGGCGGCGGAGGCGGCCGGGGCCGGGGCGGTGGTGAAGATAAAGCTGCGGGCGCGGTTGATCAGATAGGCGATCAGCAGCCGCTCCCCGGCGACAAAGGCCCCGCAGGCCCCCAGCGCCTTGCCCAAAGTGCCCAACAGCAGGTCAACCTGGCCGACCACCCCGGCCCGGGCCACCAGCCCGGCACCATGGGGGCCGAAAACGCCCAGGGCGTGGGCCTCATCCACCAGCAGGCGGCAACGGTAACGTTTTTTCAATTCCGCCAGAGCGGGCAGCGGGCAAATGTCGCCGTCCATGCTGTAGAGCGACTCAACCACGATCAGGGCCTCGCCCTCACCCCGGTGGCGCTGCAACAGTTCTTCCAGATGATCGAGATCGTTGTGGCGGAAGCGCTGGAGCCGGGCGCCGGCCAGGCGGCAGCCGTCCACGATGCTGGCATGAACCAGGCGGTCGGCGAAGATCACGTCATGGCGGCCCACCAGGGCGGGAATCACCCCGACATTGGCCAGATAGCCGCTGCCGAAGAGCAGGGCCGCCTCCCGGCCGGTCAGGGCCGCCAGCGCCTCCTCCAGATGCCGGTGAATCGCCAGATTGCCGCTCATCAACCGGGCCGAACCGGCGCCGGTCCCCCAACGGCCCATGGCCTCGGCGGCAGCGGCCAGCAGCCGGGGATGGCGGCTCAGGCCCAGGTAGTCGTTGGAGGAAAAATCAAGCATTTCACCCAGCTCCGGCAAGGCCACCCGCCCGCCTTCGGGGTGCTCCAAAGGCAGCAGTTGCCGCAAACTGCCCTCCCGCTTCAAAGCGGCGATAATCTTTTCGTAGGAAAGGACCGGAACTTTCGTCATACTGCAATTTCAGTCAGTTCGGCTTGTTGGCCGTGGGGCAGATCATCCTCCACCGGCTCCAGGTACAGTTCAATAGCCTCGCGCAGGTTGAGCAGCGCCTCCTCCTTGGAATCGCCCTCTGTGATGCAGCCTGGCAGACTCGGGACATAGGCGGTGTAACCGCCATCCTCACTCGGCTCCAAAACAACACGTAACTTCATTTTGCCGGCTCCCTTTATCTAAATTATTTCAGAGTTCACGACCACAGCTCGATCATCTCGCGGGCGAAGGCTTGATCGGCCTCCGGGGTGCGGCCCCGCTGGGTGAGGTAGCCGCCGATCATCATGCCGTCGGCCCCGGCCAGGAAGGCGGCGCCCATGAAATCGGGCAGAGCCACCTCGCGGCCGCCGCACAGCCGTACGCAAACTTGGGGCAGCAGCAGGCGGCAGTAAGCGATCCCCCGCAGGATGGCGTTTTTGGCCAGGGGCTCGGTGGCGGCCAGGGGGGTGCCGGGAAGGGGAATCAGGATATTGAGCGGCACCGAGTCCACCTGCAACTCACTTAAGGCCACCGCCAGGCTCAGGCGATCTTCCTCGTCTTCGCCCAACCCGAAAATACCGCCGGAGCAGACCTCCAGCCCGGCTTCCCTGGCCGCCGCGATGGTGGCCAGGCGGTCGGCAAAGGTGTGGGTGGTGGTGACTTGGGGAAAAAAACGTTGGGAGGTTTCCAGGTTGTGATGGTAGCGGCTCATCCCCGCCTCCTTGAGCCGGCTCAGGGCCGCCCGGTCAAGGATGCCGAAGGAGCCGCAAACCTTGATCCCCACCTGCTCCCGCACCGCCGCAATGGCCGCCGCCACCGGCTCGATCTCGGCCGCCGGCAAGCCCCGGCCGCTGGTGACCAGGGAGAAGCGGGAGGCGCCGTCCGCTTTGGCCTGGAAGGCGGCGGCCACAATCTCATCGGTGCTTTTAAGGGGATAAACCGGGGCATCGGTCCGGTAGTGGCCGGACTGCACGCAGTAGCGACAATCCTCGCTGCAACGGCCGGACTTGGCGTTAATGATGCTGCAAAAGGAAAAGGCCCGGCCCCGGCGGGCCAGCTTGGCCTCCAGGGCGGCCGCCAACAGCCGGGGGGTGGACATGGCGCGCAGTTCGTCCGGTTGCCACTGTCTCAAGGACACCTCACTACCTCCAGTGGTTGCCATTACTTACGAAGACCGAAAATTCCTCCCTTGGCAAAGGCCGGGGCCCGGCCCTGGCGACGGCCGGAGGGGGAACGGCCGCGGGGTTTGCGGACCGGGGCCGCCGGGGGGGCCATCACCTCCTTGAGTTCCACCGGCGGAGGGGCATCCCGCAGGGCCGCCAGATAAAGCTCGTAGAAGGCCAGGCACTGGCGGAAATAACCCTTGCGGGAAAGCCATCGGGGCCAGTCCCGGCCTTCCTCCGGCCGGTTGTGGAGCAGCAGGGGCAGATTACCCAGCAGCATGGCCAGGGTCTCCTTGGTGCTGCGCTTTATATTGAGAGGGGCCAGGACTTGATCAAGCTGGTCCCGCAACTTACGGGAGAACCGGTAGGCGTCGGCCCGGCTCAGTTCCCGTTGGGGCAGATCAAACCGCGCCCCGGCCCAGGGCAGCAGCAGCAGGGCGAAGATCAGCTCTTCGCTCAAGTCCCCTCCGGCCGCCGCCAGCCGGTCGATGACCTTGAGCATTTTGAAAAGCAGGGCCACTTCCGGGGCCGGATCGGGTAAATCCTGGTCGTCGGGATCACGGTCGGGGGGAATGGTCAGAATCCCCCGGTAGAAAGGGAAAAGCTCAAGAAACACACCGCTGGTCAGGGCCAACTCGGCCCAGCGGCGGCTGGCCCCGGCCCGCAGATCCTTGAACAGCTCATCCCGCAGCCGGGAATCGGGACACAGGGCCAGTTTGTCCAGATGGCGGCCGATGGCCCGCCAGGTTTCCCGTTCAATGGCGAAGTCGGCCCGGGCGGCGTGGCGGATGACCCGCAGCATCCGGGCCGGATCCCGCAGCAGACGGCGGTCGGGATCGCCCACCAGGCGCACCAGCCGGTTGTTGAGATCATCCACCCCGCCGGTGTAGTCGATCACCGTGAAATTTTCGATCTCGTAAAAGAGGGCGTTGATGGTGAGATCGCGGCGGAAGGCGTCCTCGGCCGGGTTGCCGAAGGTGTTGTCGGAAGCCAGGGTTTCAATCTCGCCGCCGTTAAGTTCAAATTCGCTGCGACAACGGAAGGTGGAAACCTCGATGATCTTGCCGCCGGGGAAGAAAACCTGGACCAGGCGAAAGCGGCGGCCGATGATCCGGCTGTTGCGAAAAATCTTCCGCAACTCGCCGGGCTTGGCGCTGGTGCTGATGTCGAAATCCTTGGGCTTTTTGCCCAGCAGCAGGTCGCGGACCCCGCCGCCCACCAAATAGGCGAGAAACCCCTCGTCCCGCAGCCGGTGCATGACCTTGAGGGCCTCACGGTCGATGTCGGCGCGGGAGATGGGGTGCTCGGAACGGGGAATTACCCGGGGGGTGGGTTGCAGTGGTTCACTCATCGCAAACGTTACGGGGGTTGCTCAACGGGAGCCGGCGGCCGAGGGCTCCTTATACACCGACTCGGCCTGGCTGACAAACTGGTCGAATACTTCCCGGACCGACAGAATCTCCTTCATCTTCCAGACATTCTCCCCGGAGAAGAACAGGCCGTCCTCCAGGTCGCCCTCGCAGGCCTTGCGCAGCCGGTCACTGATGCAATAAAAGTGGTCGCACTTTTTCAGGCACTTCCAACGGCACTCCTTGGCCTTCATCTCGACCTTTTCCTCCATCCGCCGGACGAAGGGGGTGCGCAGGGCCCGGCCCGGCAGGCCGACGGGGGAGCGGATCAGGGTGACGTCGGCGGGGGCGGCCTTGAGCATGGCCTGCTTGAAATTGTCGTCCACCGAACATTCCCTGGTCAGCACGAAACGGGTGGCGATCTGGACCCCGTCGGCCCCGTATTTATCCATCATCTCGGCCATCTCGTAGCCGTTGGTGATGCCGCCGGCGGCGATCAGCGGCACCTTTTTCACCACCTTGCGCACCTCGGGAAACAGCTCACGCAGGGCCTGGTCGGTACCCAGATGGCCGCCGGCCTCCTTGGCCTCGACAATGATGGCCGCCGCCCCCATTTTTTCGGCCAGCTTGGCAAAAGAGGGCGAGGAAACTATGGAGACGATGGGGGTGTTGGTATCCCGGCCTATTTTAAAAATATCGCGGGAAAAACCGGCCCCGGTGACGATCATGTCCACCCCGGCCTCGATGGAGCCCATCACCAGATTATAAAAATCCTTCATGGCAAACATGATATTGACGGCGACAATCCCCTTGGTGGCCTGCTTGGCCTTGCGGATATCTTCCTGGAGCTCGGCCACCGGAATCCCGGAGCCGCCGATGGTGCCGATCCCGCCGCACTCGGCCACCGGGATGGCCAGGGCGGAGGTTGAAACCCGGACGGACATCCCGCCCTGCACCAGGGGAACCGGGGCGGTGAAACGATCAATCTTGAGAGGGGGAAGTTTCATTTTAAGCCGAACACTCCATCAACTTTTTATCTTGTTGTTTTCTGGTTGTGGTACCGCCCCTGAACGGGGGAGACGGTCCGCTTGCCGCCGGTTGCCGCAACGGAGCGGCAGCAGATAATATCGATAACCGTCTCGATTTTGTTTGCCGACCATCCGGCCAATGTGATTCAATCAGTGACAAGCCGCATTGTCTCTGTATGACAAAAAGGACAAAATGGCAATGTTTTTGTCTTTAAGGCGCTAAAGAGGTGTCATGATGAACCAATTGCCGCCACCACCGCCGGAAACCGAATATCCCGTCAGGATCCTGGCGGTGGACGATGATCCACAGATCGTCGAACTGCTGGCGGTGGCCCTGGGCAGCTTCGGTTTCGATTACGACACCGCCCGGGATGGCCGGGAAGCCCTGGACAAACTGGAAACCGGCGGTTTCAACCTGGTGCTCACCGACATGACCATGCCCCGGCTGGACGGCATGACCCTGCTCAAGGAGATCAAAAATCGCTGGCCCCGCCTGAGCGTGATCGTGATCACCGGCTATGCCCAGAAGTACAGCTATACCGACGTGATCCGGGCCGGGGCCTGCGACTTCATCGCCAAGCCCTTCAATATAGATGAGCTGGAAGCCAAGTTGCGCCGGGTGCTGCGCGAGCAGGAACTGGTGCGCAGGCTGGAACACCTCTCCCTCTGCGACGCCCTCACCGGGCTTTACAACCGGCGGGGCTTTGAGGCCCGCCTCCATGAAGAGGTGCCCCGGGCCCACCGCCAGGGCTACCCGGTTTTTCTGGCCCAGGTCGACCTGGACCACTTCAAGCCCTACAACGACCAGTTCGGCCACCGGCAGGGCGACGAGGTGCTCAAGGCGGTGGGCCGACTGCTGATGGGCAATACCCGGGAAAACGTGGACTGGTGCTGCCGCCAGGGCGGCGACGAGTTTGCCGTAATTTTGCCCTATGCCACCGAGGACCAGGCCCTGGCGGTCTGCCGCCGGATCCTCGCCGGATACCGCCGGATCGCCCTGGGCGAGACCAGCCTCAGCATCGGCCTGGCCCGCTTCCGGCGCCATAACGCCAACTCCTGGGAGCAGGACATCGCCGAACTGATCGAACAGGCCGACCAGGCCATGTACCGGGCCAAAAAGGCCGGCGGCGACCGGATCGCCTGCGCCGCTCCCCTCTCCTGCTGAACTCCTGCCGAGCTTCTTTTTTCCCCCGTTTTTTCGCCGGAAAATAATTTGTATTTCTCCCGCCCCTCTGGTATATAAGCCCATCGTATTTCCATAATCTTAAGGAGGATCGTCAAGATGGCAAACCAAACAGACACAACAGCAACCATGGGCAGTGGTGAATCCTTCGCCGATCTGTTCGAGCAGAGCATCCAGGTGGCGGATGTGGGCGAAGTGGTCAGCGGCGAGGTTATCGCCGTGGGCAAGGACTATGTCCTGGTCGATATCGGCGACAAGTCGGAAGGCGAGATCGACATCAGTGAATTTCGTAATGAAGAGGGTGAAATCGCCGTCAAGGTCGGCGACACCTTTGAAGTTTTTGTGGAAAAACGCGAGCCCGAAGGCGGGATCAAGCTCTCCCGCGAACGGGCCATCGGCATCAAGGTCTGGGAAGAAATCGCCAAGATCCAGGAGGCCGACGGCACCATCACCGGCCGGATCGACAGCCGGGTCAAGGGCGGTCTTTCGGTGGACATCGGCGTTCCCGCCTTCCTGCCCTACTCCCAGATCGACCTGCGGCCGGTCCGCGATCTCGACGCCTTAATCGGCGAGAGCTTCGAATTCAAGGTTCTCAAGTACAACCGCCGCCGCAACAACGTGGTGATTTCCCGGCGGGCCATCATGGAAGCCGAGCGGGAGAAGCTGCGGGCGGAGATGCGCGGCACTCTGGAAGAGGGCCAGATCCTTACCGGCACCGTCACCAACATCACCGATTACGGGGTCTTCGTCGATCTCGGCGGCATGGACGGTCTCTGCCATATCACCGATCTCTCCTGGGGCCGGGTTTCCCATCCCTCCAAGATGTTCAAGGTGGGTGACGATATCCAGGTCAAGGTTCTCAAGTACGACCAGGCCAACGACAAGGTATCCCTGGGGGTCAAGCAGCTCAAGAGCGATCCCTGGGAGACCATCCAGCAACGTTACCCGGTGGGAGCCAAGGTGCCCGGCCGGGTGGTCAGCATCACCGACTATGGCTCCTTTGTCGAGCTGGAGGAAGGGGTAGAGGGCCTGGTGCACATCTCCGAGATGTCCTGGTCCAAGAAATCCCGTCATCCCTCCAAGATCGTGACGGTGGGCGATGCCGTGGAAGTGGTGGTATTGAACGTCGACCCCGAGGCCAAGCGGATCTCGCTCGGCATGAAGCAGCTCCAGCCCAACCCCTGGGATATGGTGGCCGAGAACTACCCGGTGGGCTCCATCATCGAGGGCAAGATCAAAAACATCACCGACTTCGGGATTTTCATCGGCATCGAGGAGGGCATCGACGGCCTGATTCACGTCTCCGATCTCTCCTGGACCGAGCGGATCAAGCACCCCGGCGAGAAGTACGCCAAAGGCGAGACCATCCAGGCGGTGGTCCTGAAGATCGACAAGGAGAACGAGCGTTTCTCTCTGGGGATCAAGCAGCTTACCCCCGATCCCTGGGAGGCGGCGGTGGAAAAATACGCCATCGGCACCAGGCTTGAGGGTAAAATCACCAACGTCACCGAGTTCGGCGTTTTCGTCGAACTGGAGGAAGGCATCGAGGGCCTGATCCATGTCTCCGAGTTGAGCAAGGAGAAGGTGGAAACCCCGGTGGGCCTGTACAATGTGGGCGACACCATTGAGGCCCGGGTGATCAACGTCTCCGCCAAGGATCGCAAGATCGGCCTTTCCATCAAGGCCTTGAGCGGCGACGACGAGGAGGCCCGCGTGGAGGAATACAAGCAGAAGCAGGCCAAGAGCGGCCCCTCCACTCTGGGCGATCTGCTGAAAGAAGAGATGCAGAAGGGCTAAGGCCTGGTCATGGGTATGGCCGAGCGGGAGCCTTTTCGGCGCCGGCGCCCCGTCCTCAGCGGCTGTTTGCTGCTGCTGGTGGCGGGGTTGCTGTTCTGGGCGGCGGTGAGCTTTTTCCTGGGATCGCTGATTCGCTCCTCCGGCTCCGAGTTGCTGAGCCCCGGGGCCCGCAAGGAGGGAATCGGGGTCATCGAAGTCAAGGGGGTGATCGGCTCCGCCGATCAACTCCTCTCCCGCCTGGCCGAGTTTCGCCGCCAGGACAATATCCGGGCCATCGTGCTGCGGATCGACAGCCCCGGCGGGGCGGTTGGCGCCTCCCAGGAGCTGTATGAAGAAGTAAAACGGACCAACGCCGTCAAGCCGGTGGTGGCCTCCATGGGTTCGGTGGCCGCCTCCGGCGGGCTTTACGCCGCCTTGGGCGCGGAAAAGATTTACGCCAACCCCGGCACCCTCACCGGCAGCATCGGGGTGATCATCAAATTCGCCAACCTGGAAGAGCTGCTCAACCGCATCGGTTACCGCAGCGAAACCATCAAGAGCGGCGAACTCAAGGACAGCGGCTCCCCCGACCGGGCCCTGCGCCCCGAAGAACGGGCGGTGATCCAGGAGATGATCGATCAGGTCCATGACCAGTTTGTGGCCGCCGTGGCCGCCAGCCGCAACCTGTCCGAGGACGAGGTGAGGAGTTTTGCCGACGGCCGGATCTTTTCCGGAGCCAGGGCCAAGGAGTTGCAGGTGATCGACGATCTGGGCAACCTCAACGACGCCGCCCGGGCCGCCGCAAGGTTGGCCGGAATGGACCCGGAACGGGAGCTCAGACTGATTTATCCGCCCCGGCGCGATTTTTCATTGCTCACTTTGCTGCTGGGCAGTCACGGCCAGCAGTTGTTATCCGTCCCCATTAACCCGACCCCGGTCCTTGCTTACGAGTGGACCGTAACCCCATAAGCGAGAAAGGAAACCACAGACATGCTCAAACGGGATCTCATCAACGCAGTAGCCGAGGAAATGCCGGGATTTCTGAAAAAGGACCTGGATCAAGCCGTGGATATCATGCTGGAAGAAATTCTGCGGGCATTGGAAGACAATCGCCGGGTGGAGATCCGCGGCTTCGGCAGCTTCTCGGTGCGTGAGCGCAAGGCCCGGACCACCAAGAATCCCCGCACCGGTAAGGTGATGCATATCCCCCCCCGCAAAAACGTTCACTTCACCATGAGCAAATCGCTGAAAGACGGCCTTATCGTCAAGCGCTGATCGCGCCCCGTTCAGCGGTTACCCTATTTCGATATTGCCTTTGCCGGAGCGCAGCACCGTCAGCTCGTCGTCCACCAGGGAAACCACGGTGGACGGCAGGGCGGCGGTGAGCGGCCCGCTGTCGATTACATAATCGATCTGCCGGCCGTAGCGTTCCTCGATCTCGAAGGCGTGTTGCAACTCCGGGGCCTCGGGGTGTTCGGCGGCGGCGCTGGTGGTCAGGATGGGATTGCCCAGAGCCTGCACCAGCTCCATGCAGATCCGATTGTCCGGCACCCGGATCCCCACCGTCTTCTGTTTGGTCTGGAGAATTTTGGGCACCAGCTTGGTGGCCGAAAGCACGAAGGTGAAAGGGCCGGGCAGGCTCTTGCGCATCACCCGGTAGCCGGTATTGGAGACGTGGGCGTAGTTGCTCAGGTCTTTCAGGTCGGCACAGATAAAGCTGAAGGGCTTGTCCAGGGGCCGCTTCTTCAACTGGTAAATCCGCTTTACCGCCTTCTGATTGAAGATATCGCAGCCGATCCCGTAAACCGTGTCGGTGGGATAACAGATCAGCGCCCCGTGGCGCAAAGCCTCCGCCACCTGTTTGATCAGCCGGGGCTGGGGATTGTCGGGGTTGATTTCCAGCAGCATAACACTCTCCTTGATGGTAGCTCGCAATCCTGACGATCTCGCAAAAACCCACAAAACATGGCGGGCGGGAACGAGCAAACAACAAGTTACAAGCCGTGGCCCGTCGGCGGCGCGGCTTTTTGCGACGCCGACAATCCTAGTCCAATCCCGCTGATTCCGCAATCACTCCGGCGCAAAAGAAAAATTTACCCCGGCTCCCAAACCGGTTATTATGCAAAATTAAATTTTACTTTCAGCTTTAGTCCACCGCCAAGGAGTTGCGCCCATGGAAATTCTTGAAACCGCCTACACCTTCGACGACCTGCTGCTGGTGCCTTCGGCCTCCGAAGTGCTGCCGTCGGCGGTGAATCTGGCCACCCGCCTTACCCGGGATATCGCCCTCAATATCCCTTTGATGAGCGCCGCCATGGATACGGTGACCGAACACCGCACCGCCATCACCATGGCCCGGGAGGGCGGCATCGGCATCATCCATAAAAACATGCGGATCGACGAGCAGGCCCGGGAGGTGCGCAAGGTCAAGAAGTCGGAATCGGGGATGGTCATTGATCCGGTGACCGTGGAGGAGGAGCGAACGGTACGCGAGGTCAACGACCTGATGCGCCAGTACCAGATCTCCGGGGTGCCGGTGCTGCGCCGGGGCAAACTGGCGGGGATCGTCACCAACCGCGACCTCCGTTTCGTCACTGACGAGAATCTCAAGGTTCGGGACGTAATGACCAGCAAAAACCTGGTCACCGCCAAACCCGGCATCACCCTTGAGCAATCAAAGGCCCTGCTCCACGAGCACCGGATTGAAAAACTGCTGGTGGTGGATGACGACGGCGACCTCCAGGGCCTGATCACCATCAAGGATATCGAAAAGATCAGGCGCTACCCCCTGGCCGCCAAGGATGAACTGGGCCGGCTGCGGGTGGGGGCCGCCATCGGGGTCAACAGCGGCCTGGAGGATGTTGAGTTGCTGGTCCAGGCCGGGGTGGACGTGGTGGTGCTGGATTCGGCCCACGGTCATTCCAAAAATATTATCGACGCCCTGCGCCGGATCAAGGACGCCTTTCCCGCCCTGCCGGTGATCGCCGGCAACGTGGCCACCGCCGAAGGCACCGAGGCCCTGATCAAGGCCGGGGCCGACTGCGTCAAGGTGGGGGTGGGGCCGGGTTCCATCTGCACCACCCGGATCGTGGCCGGGGTGGGAGTGCCACAGCTTACCGCCATCCACAACTGCTCGCAGGTGGCCGACCGCCACAACGTTCCCGTTATCGCCGACGGCGGCATCAAATTTTCCGGCGAGATCACCAAGGCCATCGGCATCGGGGCCAGCGTGATCATGATCGGCAGCCTCTTTGCCGGCACCGACGAATCCCCCGGCGAGACCTTCCTCTACCAGGGCCGGACCTACAAGGGCTACCGGGGCATGGGCTCCCTGGGGGCCATGCAGCAGGGTAGCGGTGACCGCTACTTCCAGGACGGAGCCGAAAGTCAGGCCAAGCTGGTGCCGGAAGGGATCGAAGGCAAGGTGCCCTACCGGGGGCCGCTCTCCACCATGATTTACCAGCTCATGGGCGGCCTTCGCTCGGGAATGGGCTACGTGGGCGCGGCCAGCATCGATGAATTGCGGCGCCGGGCCAGGTTTGTCCGCATTACCCAGGCCGGGCTCAAGGAGAGCCACGTCCACGACGTGATTATCACCAAAGAGGCCCCCAATTACAGATTAGGTTAACCATGGATATCCACAGCGAAAAAATTCTGATCCTGGACTTCGGCTCCCAGTATACCCAGCTCATCGCCCGCCGGGTGCGGGAGGCCCACGTTTATTGCGAACTGCATCCCCACGACATGGCCATGGCGGACATTGAGGCCTTCAAGCCCAAGGGGATCATTCTCTCCGGCGGCCCCCGCTCGGTGTATGAGGCCGACGCCCCCGGCCTGGACGAACGGCTGCTGGATCTGGGGGTGCCGGTGCTGGGCATCTGCTACGGGATGCAGGTGATGGCCCGCCATTTCGGCGGCGAAGTGGTGGCGGCGGGCAAACGGGAGTACGGCCACGCCGAAATCAGCGCCCAGGGCCGGCCGGCCGAGCTGTTCGACGGTTTTTTCGTGGACGACAAGAGCCCGGTCTGGATGAGCCACGGCGACCATGTGTCCCGATTGCCGACGGGTTTCACGGTGGCGGCCGCCACCGCCAACGCCCCGGTGGCAGCCATCCAGAACCCGGAACGCCATCTTTACGGGGTCCAGTTTCACCCCGAAGTCAACCACACCCCCCGAGGGGAAATTCTACTGGACACCTTTGTCCGCAAAATCTGCGACTGCCACGGCCACTGGACCCCCGGCCGGATCATCGAAGACGCCGTCCACCGCATCCGGCAACAGGTGGGCGGGGATCAGGTGATCCTGGGCCTTTCCGGCGGGGTGGATTCTTCGGTGGCCGCCGCCCTGATCCACCGGGCCGTCGGTGAGCAGCTCAACTGCGTCTTCGTCGATACCGGCCTCTTGCGCCTGGGGGAAGGGGATCAGGTAATGGCCACCTTTGCCGAAAACATGGGGGTTAAGGTGGTGCGGGTCGATGCCGAAGAGCGTTTTATCGGGGCGCTGAAAGGGGTGAGCGATCCCGAACAGAAGCGCAAGATCATCGGCAACCTCTTTATCGAGATTTTCGAGGAGGCCGCCGGCCGGCTGGCCGATGCCCACTGGCTGGCCCAGGGGACCATCTACCCCGACGTCATCGAATCGGCCGGCGGCAAAACCGGCAAGGCCCAGAATATCAAGAGTCATCACAATGTGGGCGGACTGCCGGAAAAGATGAAGCTCAAACTGCTGGAGCCCCTGCGGGAGCTGTTCAAAGACGAGGTTCGGGCCATCGGCGATGAGCTGGGACTGCCCCGCCAGATGGTCTGGCGCCACCCCTTCCCCGGTCCCGGCCTGGGAGTACGGATTTTGGGCGAGGTGAAAAAGGAGTACGCCGACATCCTGCGCCAGGCCGACGCCATCTATATCGACGAGCTTTACCAGAACGGCTGGTATGACAAGATCAGCCAGGCCTTTGCCGTCTTTTTGCCGGTGAAGAGCGTGGGAGTCATGGGCGACGGCCGGACTTACGAGCACGTGGTGGCCCTGCGGGCCGTGGAAACCAAGGACTTCATGACCGCCGGCTGGTCCCAGCTCCCTTATGAATTGCTGGCCAAAATCGCCGGCCGGATCATCAACGAGGTACGGGGAGTCAACCGGGTGGTCTATGATATTTCTTCCAAGCCCCCGGCCACCATCGAATGGGAATGAGGTAAACGTTGAGCAGCACCGCATCTTTGGGCGATCAATCGGGCTTGCGTACAGGAGTACGCGGCGCCCGCCTGCTTGCCCAAATCTGCGGCACTGCTCAACGTTTACCGGGTTTCCAATGAGATAAATGTCGGGCAGCACCGCATCTTTGGGCGATCAATCGGGCTTGCGTACAGGAGTACGCGGCACCGGTCCGCTTGCCCAAATCTGCGGCACTGCTCAACGCTTACCGGATCTCTTGGCAGCTAACATATTGGGTTTCCCTATGACGGCAATTGAGCGGGACAAGAAAATTGGAGCAAGCGGTGACGGGGACCACGGGGCCGGCGGCGAGGGAGAGCAGGCCCGGCGGTTGCTGGACAGCTTTACCCTGATCGCCCGGACCATTAATGCCCCCCGGCTAAGTTTCGAGCGCCGGATTCAGGAAATTCTGACCATCATCCTCAATTACCTGGGGGTGGAACAGGGCTCAATCATGGTGCGGGAGGGGAGCAAACATCTGGTGGTCCGGGCCGCCAGCCGCCGGGAGATCATCGGCTGTCGCCAGCCCCTCGACGCCGACTCGGTGGCGGCCTGGGTGGCCCGCCACCGGGAACCCCTCTATATTCCCGATATCTCAAGCGATCCCCGCTTCCCCCCCCGCCGCCGGGAAAGCAGCGGCCAATATCGCAAGAAGGCCCTGCTTTCCGCGCCCATCCTCAACCATGGCAAGCTGGCCGGGATCATCAACGTAACCGACAAAATCGGCGACCGCGATCTGGGCCAGCAGGATATCACCCGCCTTCTGGATTTCAGCGGGGTTATTCTCTCCCTGCTGATCCAGCAGGATCTCCAGCAGCAACTGCGCCGCCAGCGCAACACCCTGCGGGAGCGCAACCGGGAGCTGCAACGCCAACAGCAGATGCGGGCCGAACTCTCCCGGCTGCTGATCCACGATCTCAAGGGCCCCCTTTCGGAGGTGGTGGCCAATCTCGATATTCTCTCCTACAGCCTCGAAGGCGACAGCGCCGAGTTCCTCCAAGCCGCCCAGGTGGCCTGCAACAAGGCGGTACGGATGGTAAGCAACCTGGCCACCATCGACAAAATCGAGGACGGCGGCTTCAAGCTTATCCGCGAACAGGTGGACCCGGCCCAGTTGATCAAGGAATCGCTGAGCGATATTACCGGCATGGCGACCATCCGCGGCATCCGACTCAAAACCGAAATCCCCGCCGACTCCCCGGAGGTGATCCCGGTGGACCGGGTGATGATCCTGCGGGTTCTGCAGAATCTGCTGATCAACGCCCTGGGCTACAGCTCTCCGGAAACCGAGGTCCGCTTCGGCTACCGGCCGGTGGCCCACGACCGGGAAATCGAATTTTTCGTCAGCGACCAGGGCGAAGGAATTCCCCCGGCGCGGCTACCGGGGATTTTTGAAAAGTACAACCGGATCTCGGAAAAGCAGGACGCCCTGGTGGGCAGCGGCCTGGGCCTCTATTTCGCCAGACTGGCGGTGGAACTGCACGGCGGCAGCATCAGCGCCGCCAGCCGGCCCGGCGAGGGCAGCACCTTCACCTTCACCCTGCCCTTAAACTGAACTTAAGCCCGAAACGGATTAGCGACCATGAGCAAGGATGACCTTGATCTCAAGGAGATGAATTTCCTGATCGTTGACGACGTCGATAACATGCGTCGTTCAATCCGGGCCATGTTGAAGCTGCTCCACTACGGCAAACGCTTCTACGAAGCGGCCAACGGCCGAGACGCCTGGCAACTGCTCCAGGACGACAACATCGAGATTAATTTCATTATTTCAGACTATTACATGCCCCATATGAGTGGCACCGAGCTGCTCAACCTGGCCCGCGCCAACCGGCGAACCCGCGACATCCCCTTCCTGATGATCACCGCCGAGGCCAACATGGATATCGTGGCCGAGGCGGCCGAGCATGACGTGGACGCCTACCTGACCAAGCCTTTTATCACCGCCACCCTGGACCACAAGATCAACGAGCTGCTTGGCCAGATCCGCAATCCCAGCCCGCTCACCCGCCATCTCAACCAATCCCGGGAGCTGGAAGAGGCCGGCGACCTGGCCGGGGCCATCAGCGAGGCCAAAAAAGCCGCCGACCAGAGTCGGCACTCCTCCCGCCCCTACCGGGAACTGGGCCGACTGTTCGCCAAGAAGGGTGATATCAGCAAAGCCCGGGCCTGCTTCGAGCGGGCCGTGCAACTCAACCGCCTGGATGTCTCCTCCTACCACGCCCTGGGCCAGATCGCCTTCCGCCAGAACAACTCGGAAAAGGCCATCTCCTACTTTTCCCGGGCCATGGAAATCAGCCCCCGCCACACCGACCGGGCCCTGCAGTTTGCCAAGCTGCTGTTCAAAAAAAATCAGATCCCGGAGGCGGAAAAGGTGCTCAAGCTGGTGCTGCGCCACAAGGTCAACGATATCGACTTCAAGGAGGAGGTGGCGGAGATGGCCTTCCAGGGCGGGCTCTACAGCCTGGCGATCAAGGCCCTGCGCGAGGTGGTCAAGGCCGATCCCAACCGCCAGTACCTGAACAAAAAAATCGGCACCGCCCTGGTGGGAGTCGGCGAGTACAGTGAAGGCACCCGCCTGCTGGAAACGGCGGCAGCCAAGACGCCCCAGGATATCGAGCTGCTGCTCTCCCTGGCTCGGGCTTATATGGCCATGCAGATGCCCATGCGGGCCGACAACTGGGCCGCCAAGGTGATCAGGATCGACCCCCAGAACATCGAGGCTCGTCAGATCATGAAACAATGCGCCTGAGCAAGGTGATAACCCGCCATGGCTGAAAAATCCGCTGCCATCCTCCTGGTTCTGCGACCCGACAACCCCAAGGGCAACCGGCTCTTCGGCGAACGCTGGCCCGACTTCGTCCGCGTCCTGCAAACCCTGTTGAGCAAGGACAGCGACCGGGATCCGGAAATCAGCAACGGCCTGTTGCGTTTTCATTTTGCCGACCCGGCGGCAGCCCTGGACTCCCTGACCGGCAACCTGCGGCGCTTGAAGGAAAAGGTGGCCTGGGACGAGATCCTGGGGCCGGTACCCATCCTGATGGTTCTCCACCTGCTGCCGCCCCCCCCGGAAAACGAGCAGGCCCCGGCTACGGCTACGGCCCTGCCCTCCCTGCTGCAACGGGCCGATGACCCCGGCTGGCAAGGACGGGAGGCAGAAATCCCCTACCTGACCGCCGCCCTGCAGGAACGCTGGCCGAAGTTGGCGGACCCCCAAAAACTCGGCCATTATCACCTGGGCGACCAGCAAAACGGCCTGTTTCCCCTGCGTCTTGAACTGGCAGCCGGCAACAACCAGCCCTCGCTCTTCCCCCATCGCCACCTGCCCCGCCAGGGCAAACTGCGCCCCTGCTTCTACTGCGGGATGACCTTCCACGAACCGGCGGCCTGCCCGGCCAAGATGCTCAACATGCAGACCCAGGGCTTGCCGCTGCTGGGCTACCTGCCCCTGGCGGAAATCGGAGAACAATTCAAAGAGGCCATGGCGCGGCGGGAAGAATTGAACCAACTGCTGGCTGCCGGGATCAGCCCGACCCAGTTGCGCAAGGACCACCTGTTACGGACCTACGTCAGCTACTTCGATCTCACCAAGGTTTTTCAGCCCCGCTTCCTGATCGGCATCGCCTTCACCGCCCACAGCCGCTGGGAACAGTTGGGGCAGCCGGAAGCCGCCCGCTCCGACAACAGCAATCTCTTCATCGGACTCGATTGCCTGCGGGTGGGGCAGTACCGCCAGGCCGACGAGCAGTTTATCAGTGAAGGCCGGCGGCCCAAAGGCAAGGCGATCTACGCCACCATCGGCCGGGCCCTGGTTGCCCTGGAACAAAAGCGCCATCACGAAATGGGCCATTACCTGGAAAACGCCCTGAAGCTGGCGATCACCGACAAGGATCGAATCTATATTTGCCTGCTGCTCTACCGCTATTACCGAATGATGGGCGACGAGTGGAAGGCGACCCAGGCCCTGGACAATATCATCACCTTCAGCAGGGATTGCCCGGAGGCCCTTTACCACCAGGTTTTGCTGGGGATAGCCGGCGGCTTCGCCGGCCAGACCGTGGGCCGGCTCCGCACCCTGGTGGCGGACCATCGCCATTACTTTTTCCACGCCCTGCTGGACCCGGAGTTGCTGCCGATCCAGCCCACCGTCGAAGAAATTCTCCGTACCCGCCTGCAAAGCCAGGAGCAGGCAGCCGGCGAGAATCTGGCCCAGGCCCGGGTAACCTGCCAGGAGATGATCCAATGGCTGCCGGAGAATGACGAAGAGTTGAAAAGCCTGGAGGCCGACCTGGCCATCATTGAGCAGCAGGAGGAAAGGAAAAGTTATTTCGACCTGATCGACATTGCTGAAAAATCACGGCTGCTGGTGAGCCGCAGCCATCGCATCCAGGAAGCCAAGATCGACGCCCTCTACGAGAGAATGGAGCAAACCAGCAAACGGATGGAGGGGTTTCAGTCTTTCTGGCGCAATTACCAATACCAGTCTTTTTTCCCCAACTACGGGGAAATCCTGGGCAAAATAGAGCAGGCGGTAACCAAGGCCGGCCAGGAGGGGAGCAAGAACATGCACGGCGCCCTGTACCGCTCCCTGATAGAGAACCTGGACCAATGCGATCAGGAGTTCACAACCCTCAAAGATTTGACCGCCAAAATGGTCTGGGTACGCACCCTCTTCAACGCCGGCCGCCAGTTTGTCAAGTCATTGATCGTTCTGGAAATGATTCTGGTCAGCCTGACGGTGGCCCTGCTGGTTTCCCTGATCTTCATGGCCGGCGACAGCGCCTCCGGCCTGGCCCAATTGAGTCGTGAACCGGCCCTGCAAAAACGGATCATCATGCTGGTAACCCTGGTCCTGGCCCCAGCCGCCGCCATGATCCACACCCTCTGGCGCCTCATGGAAAAATAAACGGGAGACGGCAGCGCACCTTCGGGCGATCAGCCGTAAGCGTTCAGCAGGGGTATTCAACTGCCGATTTAACGAGGCGTAAGCGTTCAGCAGTGCCGCAGATTCGGGTAAGCAGCCAGGCGCCTCGTACCCCGTGTACTTAAGCCTGGCTGATCGCCGAAGGTGCGGTGCTGCTGAACGCTTACGGCTGCTGGGGGGTTACCGGGGAGCAGAGCCGGGAACCGGCGTTGTCACCTTGATGGCCGGCTCGCGGGGGGTGAGTTGTTCCCGCAGTTGTTGGTCGCGGACCAGGGTTTGCAGACAGTCGGCTCCGGTTGCCAACCAGGGGCTGAAGTAGGAATTCTGAAGCAGGGGGGTAATGGCGGTGGACACCCCGGAAAAGGCCAGGTAAAAGAGGACCAGCAGCAGATATGCCTTGGCCAGCCCGAAAACTCCGCCCAGCCCTCGGTCAAACCAGTTGACCAGGGAAAAGGTGACCACCCGCCGCAGCCCCGGAATGGCCAGGCGAACCACCAGATAGGCGGCGGCCAGCAGGAGCAGGTAGGAAATGATAAAGGCCAGGCGGGGCGAGGTGATCAGGGGGGCGGCCAGTTGACGCAGCTCGGCGGCGTAAAGCCCGGCCACCACAAAACCTGCCACCAGAGCCACCACCAGGGCAAGCTGGCGGATAAAACCCACCCAGGCACCCCAGGCCACAAAAAAAACCACCACGGCTATTATTCCGGCATCAAGTACGGTCATAAGTTTTTTTATTTGAAGATTAAATTAGATAGTAACCGTTCAGCAGTGCCGCAGATTCGGGCAAGCAGCCAGGCGCCGCGTACTCCAGGTACGCAAGCTTGGCTGATCGCCCGAAGATGCGGTGCTGCTGGACGGTTACTCGACAGCAAAGCTTTTTTGTGACCGCAATGCAAGTATTTTCAGAAATGGAGCAAAGATGAACAGCGCCCGTTTTCTGGCTTCCATCCCGCTTTTCAAGGGACTGGAGCCCCGGCAATACGACGAGTTGGCAATGATCGCCACCGAACAGGAATATGCCAGAGGCCGGACCATCTTCGCCGAAGGAGATCCCGGTGAAGGCTTTTTCCTGGTGATGGAAGGCCTGATTAAAATTTACAAACTGTCCCTGGAGGGCAAGGAGCAAATTCTCCATATCTTCGGCCCCGGCGAACCCTTTGCCGAGGCGGCGGTTTTTCTCGGCTCCCCCTACCCGGCCCACGCCATGGCCCTGGAAAAGAGCCGGGTAATCTTCATTCCCCGCCGCTCCTTTATCGAGCTGATCAACCAGCACCCGGAGCTGGCCCTCAACATGCTGGCCGCCCTCTCCTTGCGGCTGAAAAAATTTGCCCAACTGATCGAGGAACTTTCCCTGAAAGAGGTGCCTGGTCGGCTGGCGGCCCATCTCCTCTTTTTGAGCGACCAACAGGAAAACAGCCGCCAGGTGCGGCTGCCGGTGAGCAAAAGCCAACTGGCCGGCCTGCTGGGCACCATTCCCGAAACCCTCTCCCGGATTTTAGGCAAACTGAGCAAGGCCGGCCTGATCGCCAGCGACGGCCCCCTGATCACCATTCTCCACCGGGAAGGGCTGGAGGCCCTGGCCGCCGGCGAAACCAAGCTTTAATGAAGTTGACAAGCAGCAAAAAATACTGGTAAATTTGCCACTTTTTTAATGTCCTCGCCTGTGCCGGCCGGACAACCGATCAACCTTGACAAACTCCTCCGGAACCAACCGGTGGCCGGGGAGGCGGGAACCCATTACTCATGACGATTCGCGAAGACGCCATCAATGGTAAAGTAACCTCCGTTTTTCAACAGTGCGCCGCCCGGGAAGGGGTAAGCGTCGAAACCCTGATGGCCGGCGTCGCCGACGGCACCATCTGTATTCCCAAGAACAATAATCACGATTTTGAGCGGATCACCGGCATCGGCAAAGGGCTGCGGACCAAAATCAACGCCAATATCGGCTCATCCAAAGACCATCCCGAGCTCGCAAACGAGTTGCAAAAACTCTGCATCTGCCTCAAGGCCGGGGCCGACGCGGTGATGGATCTGAGCATGGGCGGCGAAATCAGCGCCATCCGCCGGGAGATTCTCAAAAGCTGTCCCATCCCCCTGGGGACGGTGCCGATTTACCAGAGCATCGCCCAGTTTGTGGAGAAAGAGAAGAAGAAGATCGGCGAGGTCAGCGTCGATCACATCTTCAAGACCATCGAGGAGCAGGCCCGCGACGGGGTGGACTTTATGACCGTCCACTGCGGGATCACCCGCGACACCATCAAACGGATCAACAATCATCCCCGGCTGCTGGGGGTGGTGAGCCGGGGCGGCTCCTTCACCATCGAATGGATGAGCTACAACGACCGGGAAAATCCCCTCTACGAGCATTTCGACGACCTGCTGGCCATCCTGCGGGAGCATGAGGTCACCCTGAGCCTGGGCGACGGCATCCGCCCCGGCTGCCTGGCCGACGCCACCGACCGGGGCCAGGTCCAGGAGCTGATCCATCTGGGCGAGTTGACCCAACGGGCCTGGGAGGCCGGGGTCCAGGTGATGATCGAAGGGCCGGGCCATGTGCCGCTGAACCAGATCGAGGCCAACGTCCTGCTCCAGAAGCGGATCTGCCACAACGCTCCCTTCTACGTTCTGGGGCCGCTGGTCACCGATATCGCCCCCGGCTACGACCATATCACCGGGGCCATCGGCGGGGCCATCGCCGCCTCCGCCGGGGCCGATTTTCTCTGCTATGTAACCCCGGCCGAGCACCTCAAGCTGCCCAGCCCCCAGGATGTCCACGACGGGGTGATCGCCTCGCGGATCGCCGCCCATGCCGCCGATATCGTCAAGGGGGTGCCCGGTGCCATGGAGCGGGACATCGAAATGGCCAAACGGCGCTGCGCCCTGGACTGGAAAGGGCAGATCGAGCTTTCCCTCGACCCGGAGAAGGCCCGGCGCTATCGCGAGGAGGGCAACACCTACACCGGTGATGCCTGCAGCATGTGCGGCTCGTTTTGCGCCATCAAGGTGTACAAACAGGCCACCCGCCGGTAAGCGTCCAGCAGCACCGCAGCTTCGGGCGATCAGCCAGGCTTGAG
>OBJA01000359.1_pt1 | contig 41437 bp, 31 predicted proteins | sample 1519751 | NCBI WGS metagenome assembly OBJA01 (sample SAMEA3881238, study PRJEB22517) | soil metagenome | biome: lake sediment; feature: soda lake sediment; material: sediment, water from around vicinity | place: India | collected 2013-12-23 | depth 3 m
AACTCCAGATGGACACTATGCGGTTTCCGGACGGAAACTAAATGGGACTTGTCCTCGTTTGTTGTATGAAGCAAAAAAAACCGTCCACAGTAGTGGATGGTTTTTTTTGGGGGGGAAGCTGTTCATTTTTGAAATTTGCTGGTTGTTTGTCTGCCTGGTGGAATAGAATGAAAAGCTGTAGCAGCTAATTGCTTAGGCTTTAAGCAACGGAACCCGTCTGGTCGGCAGCAGGGGAATCGGTGGATATCAACGAGAACAGTCTGCGTGAAGTGTTAACAGCGATGCCCGATCCTGTGTTTATTATCACAGAGACGGGTCGCTACGCTGCTTTTTTCGGCGGATCCGACATAAATTATTATCATGACGGCTCACCCCTGGTTGGTTTGTCGCTATCTGATGTTCTTCCATCTGCTAAAGTTGAAGAATTTTTAAGCCAGATTGCCATCTGCCTGCGAGATCAATGTCTGGTGACCTTTGAGTACGGTCTCAGCGGTCCGGATGTCGCAGGACTGGATCATGACAGGGGACCCTCCGGAGAGATCCATTTTGAGGGGCGCATCTCTCCCTTTTCGGGTTTGATCGGCGGTGAACGTGCCGTTGTCTGGGTTGCGCGTAATATCACCAAGCGCTATCTGTTGGAAGAGCAGTTGCGGCACAGCAGTGAAACCGATGTCCTGACCGGGGCTTACAACCGCCGCCGGTTTATGTCTGAAATCACCAGGCTTTTGACTGAGTTTCAGCGCTATCAGCAGGCTGCGTCGTTGATATTGTTGGATATCGATCATTTTAAGCAGATCAATGATGTGCTGGGCCACCAGGCGGGTGACAGGGTTCTTTGTCAGGTCTGCCATGTCTGCCGGGAACAACTGCGCGAGGGAGATATCTTTGCACGTTTTGGTGGTGAGGAGTTTGTTGTTCTGCTACCACATACCTCGTTAACAGCGGCTATCGCGACGGCGGAACGGTTGCGATTGTCAGTGGTGGCTCTGGCAGAGGAACGCCCCGGTTTCCCGGCGTTGACAATTAGTCTGGGGGTCGGTTGCTTTGTCGATGGTGATAGTATTGACGCTATCATTACACGTGTTGACGCGGCCTTATACCGGGCGAAACGAAATGGCCGGAATCGGGTTGAAGTTCAGGCGGAAACGGTTTCTGATGATAGCATTGTGGTTGACATCAGCCCTGATATTGAATTTACAGGAGACAAAAATGAGTCGTAAATTGTCCATCATTGGCCTGTTCCTTTGTTTGCCTCTGCTAATGGCTGCGACCTTATCAGTTCAGGCCCAGGATATCTCTGATTTGAGCAGTGATGAACTGAAGAAATTGATCGATCAACAAGCAGAAGTGCTGGTGATTGATACTCGTACCGTCCAGGAATTCAACAATGGCCATATTCGCGGTGCTGTAAATATCAGTTCGCAGGCCAGCAATCAGTTCCGCACCCTTGCCGCTCTGCTTCCGGAAGATAAACAGATACCCCTGGTGTTTTATTGTCGCAGCCTATCCTGAGGTCTTGCTCCTGAAGCCGCGGTCGTGGCTCGTCAAGCAGGTCATCTTTATGTTTATACTTACCGTGCCGGGATCTCCGATTGGCTGCAGAAGGGCTACCCTGTCGGCAGACGTTGATTGTCGACCTGCAGCAGGGTTCCGGCGTCTTGCAGAAAGCGCTCAAAGCCTTCCTGATCGAGGGACTCCTCTTCCAATAGCCGTTGGGCCAGAGCCTCAAGCAATTCACGGTTGGCGCTGAGTACCTCTGTGGCAATGGTTTCAGCCGTCTTGACCAGTTGTTTGATCTCCTGGTCAATAATCCAGGCTGTTCGTTCGCTGAAGGTTTTTTCAGCGCTCAACTTGCGCCCGAGAAAGGGATGCTCCTCGCCACGCGGGTAACTTAACGGGCCGAGTCGTTCACTCATCCCCCATTGACAGACCATCTTTTCTGCCAGATCCATCACCTGTTTCAGGTCGTTCTGGGCTCCGGTGGAGGTTTCTGCAAAGACCAGAGCTTCTGCCACTCTGCCGCCGAGCATGACACTCATCCGGTTGAGCAGATAGGTGCGATTGTAATGATAACGATCATCCGTGGGCAGTTGTTGGGTAACACCAAGGGCCTGTCCGCGTGGAATGATGGTAATCTTGTGGATAGGGTCTGTGTGGGGCAGGGCCTTGGCTACCAATGCGTGTCCGGCCTCATGGACGGCAGTGATATGACGTTCAAGGTCAGACATGAACAACTTGCGCTCCAGCCCCATCAATTGGCGATCCTTGGCCTGTTCCAGATGAGTCATTCTGACCAGATCGTCATCATTCCGTGCCGCAATCAGGGCGGCTTCGTTGACCAGACTGCGCAGGTCCGCCCCCACCATTCCCGGAGTGCCCTTGGCGATAATCTCCAGATCAACATCGTCGGCCAGCGGCACCTTGCGGGTATGCACCTTGAGGATTTCGACCCGATCGCGCCAGTCCGGACGACCAATCACCACCTGACGATCAAAGCGGCCGGGACGTAACAGGGCCGCGTCCAGTACATCCGGTCGATTGGTGGCAGCCAGCACAATGACCTCGTCGTGGGGATCAAAACCATCGAGTTCTGACAGCAGTTGATTAAGAGTCTGTTCCCTTTCGTCGTGGCCACCACCAAGGCCGGTTCCCCGTGCCCGCCCGACGGCATCCAGTTCGTCGACAAAAATGATGCTGGGAGCATTCTTCTTGGCCGTGTTGAACAGATCACGCACGCGACTGGCACCGACACCGACGAACATCTCGATAAACTGGGATGCCGAGATACTGTAAAAGGGGACTTCCGCTTCACCGGCGACGGCCTTGGCCATCAGGGTTTTGCCGGTTCCCGGTGGTCCGGTCAAAAGGACTCCACGTGGTACCTGGCCACCGAGGCGCGAGAACTTTTCCGGCTGACGCAGATAAACGATGATTTCCTGGAGCTCCTGTTTGGCTTCAGCCTGACCGGCTACGTTGGCGAAGGTGATGGGTGATTTCTGGCGGGTGTAGAGTTTGGCTCCGGACTCTGCCATTTTGTTCATCAACCCTCCCGACAGTCCCCCCTGTTTGCGGGCCCGGCTCAGAATAAATAACCAGATGCCGATGATAAGGAGCCATGGCAGCAGGTTGATCAGCCAGTAGGGCGGGTCTTCGGTTTTTTGTGCCCTGAATGACACACCATACTCTTCGAGCAGCGGTAGAAGTTCAGTATCGGCGACCGGGGGAAGTATTGTTTCAAAACGCTCAAATAGCTCGATATTTCTGCTTTTCGGGTTGATCAACTGTTCCGGTGCCAGAGCAACGGGGGTGTAAAAGTGCCCTGATAACAACTCCCCCTGCAGCACAACCTCGGCGATCTGGTCGCCCTTGAGGATTTGCTTAAACAGGCTATAGCCGATTTCTGCCGATTTCTCTGCAGGAGGAGGGACAACCATGATCGCGTACAGTCCGTTGAGAAACAGCAGCAGCACTACCAGTAACAGAAGTCTGTTCCAGGGGCTGTTCATAGGCAAGGTCCCTCGCGATCCGCTGGTGCCAGGTGGATTGTGCAACAATGTCCTGTCTTTTCAATTATATCGAAGAAAAATCTGAATGCGACCGACAGATAATTCTATCTTTGCCCATACTGTTTTCATGCCGTCCTTTTGTGGTATGCTCGCGCGCTGAAATCTTTCATATCAATGTAGAAAGAAGTTGATTCATGACAGCCAATTTATCTGCCGTTCGCCCGGAATTACTGATGCCTGCCGGTGATCTGGTAAAGCTTAAAACCGCGGTGCGCTTTGGTGCCGATGCCGTGTATCTGGGCACGGAGGACTTCGGATTGCGTGCCCATGCCGGGAATTTCTCCCTTGAGGATCTGCGCCAGGCCCGCAGTATCACCACTGCTGACGGGGCTGCCCTCTATCTGACTCTCAACGCTTCGTTGCGTCCGACGGAGTTTCCCCAGTTGGAAAACCTCCTCGAGGAACTCAAACCCCTTGATCTTGATGCCTATATTGTTGCCGATCCGGGAGTATTGACGACCATCCGGCGGGTTGATCCGCAGCGGGCCATCCATATGTCGACCCAGATCAACAGTTGCAACCCCCGGGCAGCGGAGTTCTGGCGCGACAATGGCGCCGTCCGCATCAACCTTGCCCGTGAATTGACTCTGGAGGATATATGTGCCTTTGCCGGGCAGACGTCGATGGAGCTTGAGTGTTTTGTGCATGGGGCCATGTGTGTGGCGCATTCCGGGCGCTGTCTGCTGTCAACGGCCCTGCTCGAACGCAGCGCCAACCGCGGCGACTGTGCCCAGCCCTGTCGCTGGAATTACGCCCTGGTGGAAGAAACCCGCCCCGATGAACGCTTTGCTATTGAGGAAGATGGGCGCGGCACCTACCTGATGAATAGCCGCGATCTGTGCCTGATTGACCAGTTGCCCCAGTTGCTGGCAGCCGGTATTCACAGTTTCAAGATCGAAGGACGGATGAAGAGCCTCTACTATGTGGCGACTACTGCGCGCATTTACCGTGACGCTATTGATCGCTTGAGTGTTGATCCCACCGATGTCGATCCTCTCTGGCGCGGGGAACTGGAAAAGGTCAGCCATCGTCCCTATACCACCGGTTTGTTGCTGGGGGATGAGGGTAGTGCCATTCATGCTGCCGATACCCACTACATTCGTACCCACGACTTCGTCGGTTTTGTCCGCCGTGACGAACGCGGCTTATGGGTTGAAGGACGCAATCGCTTCTTTGTCGGTGACAAGCTGGAGTTGATCGGTCCCCGGATGCGTCAGCAGCGCTTTGTCGCTGAACAGATTCACAGCCGTGATGGTCAGCCCCTGCCTGCCGGTCAGCCCAATTCCGAGCTGGTGCTTGCGTTGCCGGAGTGGGCCGAAGAGGGTGATCTGATCCGCAGGGAGCGTAACCAATGACCAAAATTATCTTGTTGCTCCTCTATCTGCTGACCGTCACTGTGCAGTTGGTCCTTGACGGGCTTAACCAGCGGCACCGTCGCACAGCGAAACGGCAATTGCCGGAGGTTTTCGCCCGTCGCATTGATCAGGAACGTCTAGCGCGCAGTGAAGAATACGCCCTGGCCAAGGATCGTGTCGGTCTGGTCGAAACCCTGGTTGGTGTGGTGTTGACGGTGGCTTTTGTTTTCGGTGGGTTGTTGCCCTGGTATGATGGTTTGATTGGTTCATTGAGTGATCATTTTATCGTCAGTGGGCTGTTGTTTTTCGGGGTGATTGTTCTGGTGCAGTCACTGGTGGGGATTCCCTTTTCCCTCTACCGGAATTTTGTCCTGGAGGAGCGTTTCGGTTTCAATCGGATGAGTGTTGGCCTGTGGTTGACCGATCTGCTCAAATCACTACTGATCGGTACCCTGTTGTTTGTTGTTCTGGTCAGCGGGGCGCTGTGGCTGGTACATGTGGCACCACACAGCTGGTGGTTATGGGTCTGGGGATTCTGGGCCTTCTTGTCGGTGTTTTTGCTGCTGATTTCTCCCTATTTGATTGAGCCGTTGTTTTTTACTTTCAAGCCCCTGGATAAGCCGGAATTGGAAGAGCGGGTGCGGTCGCTGCTGGAGCGCGCCGGTGTTACCGTAGGCAAGATCCTGCAGGTTGATGCGTCGAAACGCAGCGGCCACAGTAATGCCTACTTTACCGGCATCGGCAAGGTCAAGCGGGTGGTGCTGTTTGATACCCTGTTGGAGCAACTGGATGATGAGGAACTCCTCGCGGTTCTCGCCCACGAACTCGGACACTGGCGCCTGGGGCATCTGCGCATTCGTTTGATCAAAGGGCAGATTGTCGCCCTGTTGAGTTGTTTTGTCGCTTTTTATCTGCTCAATACGCAATGGCTGCCCGGCTGGTTTGGTGTCGCCGAGTTGTCCTTTGCCGGGCAGGTGCTGCTGCTGGGGTGGTTGGCGGCGCTGCTGGGTTTTTTCTGGACACCGGTCAGCAGTTGGTGGTCACGGTGCCAGGAGCGTCAGGCCGATCAGTTTGCTATCGACATGGTGGGCAGCGGTATGCCGCTGGCGACGGGGCTGGTGACGTTGGCGAAAGAGAATTTGAGTAACCTCTTTCCTCATCCCCTGTATGCGGCCCTGTACTATTCACATCCGCCGATGATCGAGCGGGTCGAGTGGTTGCAGCGGCGCAGCCCGAAGGGGACAGCCGTCAGCGCCGGGGTGCAATCCGCTTCAGACTGACAAAGCGATTATTGTTGTCGACGGTGAGGAGAAAACGGCCACTGACACCATTGTTGGTGACGAACGGGATCAGGCGTAGAGGTGGAAAGCTTACAGTGCGGCCGCACTCAGATACCACGAGCAAGCCTTTTCCCGATCCTTTATAATAGTCGAGAAACTGGTCGCGGCTTAGATGGAGGGAAAAAATATACTGACACTTATTTGTTCTCATCGGCAGCACTCATTTTTGCAGTTTCCTGACGCTATTAAATCCGACGTACTTACAGTCTGTCATTCTCGAGTGCTTTTGTCGAGGACCTATAAGGCTGAATGAAAAAATCCACCGGATAGTCACCAGCCGGCGAAGTATGCGAATGCCGTCCGGGTGAGAATGACACTCTTAGCCGCCGAAACGATGATAACTAAAAGGGCAATCGAATGATACGCTACAAAGTGGTCGAAACAAGTCAGGTTGACGATGCCACCCTGGAGAAAATACTCAACGATTGGACTGCCAGGGGGTGGCAACTGGAGGGGATCCATTTCGCCATGCGCGAAGCCAGCCGCCGTCCGGGAATGGCTTTTGTCACCTTCAGCCGCGAAGAGACGGATCCAGTAACGGAGTAAAAGTTTTTGTATTTATGGCATTGGTTTAAAGACCTGATAAACTCTTTCGCCACCAAGGCACCAAGATCTCCAAGAAGATCAAAAACTACTCTGTTATCATCCGCCGATGCCCTTCTTCTAGGGGAGAAGGTGGCGAAAAAGCCGGATGAGGGGGCCTGAAAAGGTCGAAAATCCCCCTCACCCTGGCCCTCTCCCTTAAGGGAGAGGGGATAAAACGGTAGCTACGGAAGATTGGTAATAATCAGTAAAAACAATGTTTTTCTTAGTGGCCTTGGAGTCTTGGTGGCTGATTGATGTCTTTAATACACCAGTCCCGTCTTTTTTCTCACCTTCAGCAGTGTTTTGCTCGCTGCCGCCCGGGCTTTGTCAGCGCCGTGTTTGAGCTGTTTGCGCAGGGATTCAGGGTCAGCCAGCAGCTCCTGGCGTTTTGCCGTGAAGGGGGCAAAAAAATCACGCACCGTTTCAAACAGTTCCTGTTTGACGTCGCCGTAGCGCAGGCCCGGGGTCAGGTAGCGTTGGCGTAACTCTTCCACTCCGTCACGGTCGAGGAACAAACGGTAGATCTGGAAGATATTGCAGCTGTCGGGGTTTTTGGCTTCTTCCACCGGTGTCGGATCGGTAACAATGCGCATGATCTGTTTGCGCAGGGCCTTTTCGTCTAGAAAAAGATCGATGGTGTTGCCATAGCTTTTGCTCATTTTGCGTCCGTCCAGCCCCGGCACGGTGGCAACATCTTCGTCAATTTCCGCTTCCGGCACGGTAAAAATCTCACCATATTCATTGTTGAATTTGATGGCGATATCACGGGCTACCTCAAGATGCTGTTTCTGATCTTTGCCGACCGGGACCTTGTCACTTTGAAACAGGAGAATGTCGGCGGTCATCAGTACCGGATAGGCAAAGAGGCCGTGATTTGGTTTAATGCCCTGGGCGACCTTGTCCTTGTAGCTATGGCAGCGTTCAAGCAGGCCCATGGGAGTGAAGTTGGAGAGGATCCAGGCTAGCTCCTGAACTTCAGGAACGTCAGACTGGACCCAGAAGGTGCTCTTTTCCGGATCCAGTCCCAGAGCAATGAAATTGGCTGCTGCCTCCAGGGTGCCGGTGGCCAGTTGTTTGCCGTCGGCAAGGCTGGTCATGGCATGATAGTTGGCGATGAAGCAGAACAGTTCCTGCTGCTCCTGATAAGCAATCATCTTGTTCATCATGCCGAAAAAGTTCCCCAGATGCAGGGAACCGGATGGTTGGATGCCGGATAAAACGCGCATGGTATATGTGTCTCCGTGATTTAAAGAATTCCCACCTGTTTGCCACTACTGTTGCTGTTGACTGTTCAACATGGCCGCCAGTTGCATGAGCTGCTGCAGATCCATGCCGCTTTCTTTCAGGATTCCGAGGAGCACCGGAAAAAGCTGCATCATGAATCCGGGTTCTTTGACCAGATCACGTGCCAGGATCGGCAGGGTTTCAAGGACGAAGTTTTTTTGCTCTTCTGTGGACAGATTAAGCAGGGCATCTTTTATTTCCTGGTGGGTCATCGGTAGTGTCTCCGTGTTGGTGTCGTGGTTATGGTTGCCGGTCTGATAATGCTAATTTGAAAACTTCCGGATAGGTTTTCACAAAATGAACACTCAGGCCGGCGCGCAGATAGTCAGGCAGATCATCATAATCCTTACGATTTTCTTCAGGAAAAATGAGGGTTTTCAACCCGGCCCGACGGGCGGCGATGGTTTTTTCCTTGATACCGCCAACAGGCAGGACGCTGCCGGTAAGGGATAACTCACCTGTCATGCCCAGCTTGTTTTTAATCGGTTTTTTCATGATCATCGACAGTAGTGCTGTGGTCATGGTGATACCGGCTGACGGACCATCCTTGGGGGTGGCACCGGCAGGTACATGCAGATGAACAAAATGCTTGTCGAAATAGTCTTCCGGCAGATTGTACTCTGCCAGGTGTCCCATGACGTATGAGTAGGCAATTTCTGAACTCTCCACCATGACCTTGCCGAGCTGGCCGGTCTGTTTGAACCCCTTGCTTTTGCTTTTTACGGCAGTTGCTTCAATCTGCAAAGTCGCCCCACCCATGCGTGTCCATGCCAGACCGGTGACAACCCCGGGAGCGTTTGCAATCAGATCTTCTTCAGTAAAAACGGGTTTGCCAAGAAATTTGTCGATTTCTCCCTTGGTGACCCGGATCTTGTCGACGCGCCCCTCGGCAAATTCCATGGCGGCCTTGCGCATGATTTTTTTGATCTGGTTCTCAAGTCCCCGTACTCCCGATTCACGGGCATAACGATCGACAATCGCAACCAGTGCGGCCTTGTCGATACTGACCTGGGAACGGGTCATGCCATGGCTCTTTAATGCCTTGGGAATGAGAAAGCGGCGGGCAATTTCGAGTTTTTCCTCAAGGATATAACCTGACAGCCGGATCACTTCCATACGGTCAAGCAGCGGTGCCGGAATGGTGTCGAGCTGATTGGCGGTAGCGATAAAGAGCACGTTGGACAGATCAAAAGGTACGTCGAGGTAGTGATCACGGAAGCTGTCGTTCTGCTCCGGATCGAGAACTTCGAGGAGGGCCGAGGCCGGATCGCCCTGAAAGGAGGCGCCGATTTTGTCAATTTCATCCAGCATCAGTACCGGGTTGGAGGTGCCGGCACTTTTCATCGCCTGGATGGCTTTGCCCGGCATGGCACCGATGTAGGTGCGGCGATGCCCTTTGATTTCGGCTTCGTCGCGCATCCCACCGACGGAGAAACGGTAGAATTTCCGCTTCAGGGCGCTGGCCACACTTTTGCCGACGGAGGTTTTGCCGACTCCCGGCGGGCCGACCAGACAGAGAATGGAACCGGAAATGTCGCCCTTCATCTTGCCGACAGCAATGAATTCAAGGATGCGCTCCTTAACATCGTCAAGGCCATAATGGTCGCGGTCAAGGACCTTGCGCGCCCGGGGCAGATCGTAGGAGTCTTTGCTGAACTTGCCCCAGGGCAGAATGGTCAACCAGTCGAGGTAGTTGCGACTGACGTTGTATTCCGGTGAAGAAGGCTCGATCAGTTGGAGCTTTTCGATCTCCTCATCGACCGCTTTTTGTGCTTCATCGTTGAGGGTCAGGTTTTTCAGGCGTTTCTGGAACTTTTCAATTTCTGTGATCTTGCCTTCCTTCTCAAGCCCCAGCTCTTTTTTAATCGCTTTGAACTGTTCACGCAGAAAAAACTCACGCTGCTGGGCAGAAATTTTTTCTTCAATCTTCTGAGATATTTTCGTTTGCAAGCGTGAAACTTCCAGTTCCTTTTTCAGCAGGACCAGGACTTTTTCAATGCGCCGGTGAAGATTGTAGGTTTCCAGTACCTGCTGGAGTTCAAACCCGTCCGCGTTGGTCAGGTTGGCGGCGAAGTCGGTAAGCCGTGCCGGATCGTCCATACTGGCCCGACCGAGAAACAGCTTGATTTCTTCCGAATAGAGGGGGTTGATCTGCACCAGTTCTTTAAGGGTGGAGATAATCGCCATGGAATAGGCCTTGAGTTCGGCGTTGTCGCGTGGGGCGGAACTCAGGTGGTAGGTGACGTCGGCATAAATGACTTCATCAATTCCGACGACATCGTCGATACTGAAGCGTTCCAGGCTGTTAACCAGTACGTGGGCGCTGTTTTCTTCCTTGTGAATCAGCTTGAGGATTTTTGCTGCAACTCCGACACGTTGTAGATTGACGGTGGAGTCATCGTCATCAAGCTCCTGAACCATCACCAGACCGATGGCCTGGGAATCAGTCTGCAGGGCCTGTTTGATCGTGCGAACCCGTGCTTCGCCATTAACGGTCAGGGGGATGATGACACCGGGAAATGCCGGACGTGGTCGCAAAGGGATGATCGGCAGGCGTGACGGCAACATGTCGCGCGCCAGCACCAGGCCGTCATCCGGAATCGCCTGGACATCAGCATCCGTTTCAACCTCAATTTCATATTCTATCGATTCATCATGATCTTCAAAGTTATCATGCATGGGGTGCATAGCTCCATTTCAAACGTTGTGTGGTGACAAAGTGGGAACAGTCAGACAAGGCCCAAGCCCGTGGAGAATAATAATATCAAAACATGGATGTCAACATCTGTCTCTGTCTCCTGGTTGACAGTCGGCGCAGCCCTTCCAGCGAATGTCAATGCCGTAGAGGCTCGGTCGGGGCACAATGACGCTCTGCAAAATTTCATCACCGTTATCGACAAAGTCAGTTATATTAACACAACGAGTTGCGCAATTCACGGGGAGGAAGCAATGCCGGATAAAAACGACATGCACCAGCCGGAAAAGTCCGTTTGGTGGGGTGAGTTTGAACCACAGGTTAATGTGGTTGTCAACTGGAGTATCGGACCGTTGCAGTTCGCCATTCGGCGACGGGAAAAGGAGTGGCAGGTTTATCACGACAACAGTGATTGGGCGGATGACACGCCTTCGACCTGGACCGTTAGCGAGGAAGAGGAGGTTATCTGTTGTGACGGTACCTTTTATCGCCATGTCTTTGCTGATACCCGCGAAAAAATTGTCATTGCCCCTTTGCCTGCTGACCGATCCGTGGTGATTAAATCGGCGGTGCCGATTTTTATTCCTGCTGGAGAGCAGGTCAGTTTTTATGTCAGTACTCCGTTGTGGGTGCAGGCCAGATTGTTGCAGCGCAAACATGTGCTGCTGGATGCTGCCGCTCTGCGACTTTCTGATACCTGGTTTGGTCCTTCAACAATGGAAGGGGATCTCTGTTACGCTACAACCACCAGTGGACGACTCAACCTTGATGATTTGCCGGTTAGGGTTCATCGAGCGATTACTCCGGTCAATATCATCAATTCCGGTGAAAAGCCCCTCAAGCTTGAGAAGCTCAGCCTGCCGGTCCCTTTTTTGTCGTTGTTTGATTCTGGTGTTCATGGTTTGTGGACCGAAGAAATCACCCTTCGTCATGACGAACGCAAGGAGATGGCTGAAATAGTCGTCGGTGAGCGTCCCCCCGATCCCTATACTGGCGCCCGGCGTGTCAGTGGCCCACGAATCAAGGCCGAGAAAAATATTTTGCTCAAGACTTTTGGAGCCTTGTTCGGTTCCTGAAGATTATCTACAGACGGGAGTCAACGATGGAGTTATCAACCTTTATGCCGGTGATGCGGGCGATGGTCATTCTTGTGGCCGGGTATTTTGTTGCACGTTTACTGACGGCTTCTGCGCTGCGCCTTGTTGGCAAGCATTTGGCAAAAAAGCATCAGGCCTTGTGTCGGCGGGTTCTGTTTTATGGCTTGCTGGTGATTTTTTTGATTTCAGCGCTGCATGAGATGGGGTTTAAGCTGTCGGTGTTGCTTGGGGCCGCAGGGATTCTGTCTGTGGCCATTGGTTTTGCCTCCCAGACATCAGCTTCCAATTTGATCAGTGGTCTCTTTTTGTTGACGGAAAGGCCTTTTGTGGTTGGCGATGTAATCAAGGTTGGGGGAACGACGGGGGAGGTCCTGGCAATTGATCTGTTGTCGACCAAGCTGCGGACCTTTGACAATCTGTACGTTAGAATTCCCAACGAAACCATGCTCAAATCAGAAGTAACGACTTTAACCCGTTTTCCGATCCGTCGTTTGGATGTGTCGGTTGGTGTAGCTTATCGCGAAGATACGGAGAGGGTGAAAAAGCTGCTTCTCGAGATTGCCGCTAAAAACCCTTTGTGTCTCGATGAACCGGCCCCCCTGTTTATCTTCCTTGGTTTCGGTGATTCGGCGCAGAACCTGCAATTCAGTGTCTGGGCCAAGCGCGAGAACTTTCTCGCTTTGCGAAACAGTATTTACTACGAGATTAAACAGATTTTTGATGAGCACGGAGTTGAAATTCCGTTCCCACACCTGTCGTTGTATGCCGGTAGCGAGACTCCGCCTTTTCCAATTAAAATGGTTGATCAGGAACAAGAAAAGGAAATGGGGTAATCAGGTCTGCTCCTGATCAGTTCCGGCCAGTGTGACCCGGGCCTTGTTGCGTACAGATCTTTTGCCCTGCTCTGGTTGTCTCAGTGGCCAGGTGGGCGAAAACGCCGTGTCGGTGTGGACTGCAGCGTCGGTTGAAGAGTGATCGTGGGTTGTCTTCTTCTCTGGCGGGCCGGTAGCTCATCGTCTCCAGGATCGGCTGTTTTTTTAAAAAATCTGTTGAACTGTGCGGTAATTATGTCAGAATTATTGCTGAAGCGGTCGATGGGAAAGCTTCATTTCTATTGAGGTACAGTATTGAGCCTCGGATTTCCAATAAATCAAGGAGGAAAGAATTTATGAAGATGCTGGTAAATGGTTTTGTTGTTGGGGCGATGATGTTTGCACTTGCCGGTTGCGCAACTCAGTATACTTTGGCACCAGATGATGAAAAGCTGCTGCGTGATGCCATTGCAGCTTCAGAGGCTGCCGCTACATCAGCGGCGCGTGCTGAAGCCGCTGCGACCAGAGCCGAAGAAGCGGCACGTTGCGCTGAAGAAGCAGCAGCGAGCGCTGATGCTGCTGCCAGCTCTGCGCAGATGAATGCTGATCGTGCTGATGCCGCCGCTGCGAAAGCAGCCAAGGCTTTTGAACTCGGCCAGAAAAAATAAAGAATCTTGTCGCACTGGTATTAAAAAAGCCCCGTATAAACGGGGCTTTTTTAATTTTCGGGCAAGATGCCGGGGGCAGATACCGGATGTGGCACGCCGGTTCGCAGTTCCAGAGCCAGATGCACCTCACTCCAGTCGATGTCGATGCCCGATGCCAGCAGATTGTGCTGACGGGTGACTTCCGCCAATGGGGTTTCTATCATGTTGTTCGGGTCAGGATGGGCCTCAAGATAGAGGCGTCCGCCTGATTGCCCCAGCTTGATGGGCATGTCAATGATCGTGACCGGCATGCCGATATAAGCCTGACGGAACAGCAGGCGGATATGTTCAGGGTAGAGACGAATACAGCCGCTACTGACCTGGCGGCCAATACCGTAAGGACGGTTGGTTCCATGGAGGCCGATGCTGTGACTTGAGAGTCCGATCCAGTAATCTCCAAGGGGGTTGTCCGGGCCGGGAGGAATAATTGCCGGAAGGTCAGGCCGTTCGGCACGGACACTCGGCGGCGGCGTCCAGCTGGGGGCGGCAATCATGGTGACAACCCGGTACTGTCCCGTTGGAGTGCCATGCCCCTCACGACCGATACCGATAGGGTAGGAGCGGATGGCATACCCGTCGGATTCAGCTCTGATCAAGTAAAGTCGTTGCTCGGCCAGATTAACCGTGATACCCGCTTGAGCCTGGTAAGGGACTATCGCAGCCCGGGGCACCAGGATTTCTACTCCTTCAGGGGGTTGCCAGGGATCAATGCCGGGATTGGCATGAATCAGGGTACCATAGCCGACACCGGCACGGCGGGCGACCTCGATCAGCGTTTCTCCTGTCTCAATGTAGTGGTAGTAGTTTGCTCCAACCAGAGCAGGCAAGGGTTGCCCCGAGGTCCATGGCAAGGCAGTAGCCTTTGCTGCAACAAGAAGTAACTGTATCAGGAGGAGTCCCGTCTGTGCTGACGTGTTAAAATAACGCATATTCTTCGACTGATTGTGATGAGGGTTCAAGCTCGGGAAGCGTACAGGGTTCAGTAGTTGTGGTGCTGAAGTCTGACAGCACCAGACACCATTATTCGCACAGATGAGTCTCCATGTAAATGTCGTTGCCGCCGGGTACACTCAGAAATAGGGCTGTAGTCCGGCTGGCGGGTGTTCATAGGGCAGCAGTTCTGCCGGCAATAGTGCCGGTTGCGCAGTGCTTGTGTCAGTGGTGACGTCGATGGATGCGGCTTGATTGAAAAAGCAAGCTGCCTGCTCCGTATTCAGGAGGAATTTTGCCGCCGTGGATCTCTCAATATAAATACTGCGGCCAGGGGACAGTTTCAGTTCACGAAACGGATGGCGGTAAGAGAGTGTGGCACTGGTACGGGTTTGAGCATAGTCAATGTGGACAGGTAAATCGCCCATGGTTGGCTGATGCCAGAGGGGGGCGGCAAAAAAAAGTTGATTCCCGCCGGGCGATATTGACCAGTGAGCGGGGTCGGCATCGTTGAACCTGGCGGCAATATCCTGTACGCGGTGTGGTTCGGCTGTAACTGAACAGGAGCGCAAATAACCCGAAGCTGTAGTTTGCTCGTGGGGTTTACCCATCGCGGCAGTGCCCCGTGCTCGCGCAGCAGCAGCCTGAAAACGATTTTTGAACACAAAAGAACAGTAGTTGACCGACAGATTCAATCGCTGGTCGAGGGCATGGTGGATTGTTTCAAGTGCCGTCAATTCTGACTCAAGAACGGTAATTTTTTCTCCGTGCAGGTAGGTGTAGGATCGCTTTTTGAAGTGGCGGTAGTTGTGGTTGGTCAGGCGCAACTGATGGAGATTGAGAAAGTTGATGCCCTGATCTGCCATCGGTTTCAGCAACGCTTTGAGATGATCCTTTTCCTCGGGAATCGCAGGAATTTCGATGGTCACAGTCGGGATCAAGCCAACGGCACTCACCGCCTTTTCAAGAGAAAAGTCCATTGCACCGATATCAAAGCGTATTTCATCCAGTCCACAATCACGCAATCGTGCCAGGACATCAGCGTTGACAAGGCTGCCGTTGGTGTAGATCCAGCTATGGATGTTGCTGCCGAAATGTTTTTTTACCACAGACAGGTAATTAATGGAGCGCTCCAGCGTCAATAGCGGCTCGCCACCAGATAAACTGAAACCGCGAAAATTAAAGTGTTGCAGATAGGCAAGGTAGTCATTGGCTGAAGAGAAACCGAGGTTGTTGGTAGTTGGTTCACCGATGTCGTCTTGCGGGCTGGGACAGTAAAAGCAGCTGCGATTGCAGCGACCATTGATGAAAAGGCATGACCAGACTCCTGCAGTACACAAGCGGCAACCAGGAGAGAGTTCGCCGACATATATTTTGCTTCCGGAACAGCCGATTTTTGCTCCCCGCAGGGTTGAGTCGTTGAGCAGATCGGTGCGTTGCTGTTCGGCGATGGAGGCCTGAGTGTTCGTGATAAAAGTCAGTTGGTTATAAATCTGCTTGTGTTCCTGTCGATTCAGTTGAAAAAAACGGGATAAGTGCTCGTCGGGAGGTGACGTGTCCATGCAGGGACTCCGAATCAATGCTGGAGGATGATCGCATAGGTAACCGATTTGATCGGCAAAAAACAACAGAAAAGTGATGCCTGATATGGGGAGCGGATTTCCCCTCATCTGGTGTTGCCACCGCACGATTGTCGATGTTTTTTACACCGATTTGCGGGTTTCATCCAGGCTCTAGTGTCCTCATGACCATGGATGACCGGGTTTCAACAATTTGTGCTTTATTGACTGCTGGTTGCAGACTTTGGATTAGCGGTTGATAAAGGTTGCGATGTGATCAATGCTCTGCCGTTTCTGTCGAAAAATTTTACATTGAGTGCTGAGTAGCTGACATCACTACGGTTTTGTCGCACTGCTGTTATTGGCGGACCTTTTTTTTAAAAAAGTTGTTTATGTTTTTTTATTTTAACATCAGGATGTTGTGCCAGGTTGATTAGTATAAGCGCAACCGGAAGCAGAAAAATGTAAGTTATTGAATTTGTTGGTTCGAGATTTGCAAAAAAGACTTGGGAAGACATGAAGATGTCTGGCATCACTGGGTCTTAGGCCCTGTTCATTGCGCCGCAACCGTCTGAACCTGAAGGCGGAGTTATTGAGAAGGAGTGTTTTATGAAAAAAATTCTGATGATTCTGGCAGTGCTGCTGACCTTCGTGGCCGGCAACGCCTTGGCTCTGACCTATACCACCACAATTCAGGACACCTGGGTTGACTGGCCGGGATACGTTTCGGGGCTGGATGTTGCAGACCCCGTTAATGAGTCGGTGGACGACCTTCCACTGGTCAGCTCCATGACCGTAGAGGTGGCTGATGGTTTTTTGAAAACTGTGACTATTAATTTCGCTAATGATAGGCGTACTGCTGATGCACTTTTTATCAACAATACATTTAATTCTGCCCCGGATAATTTCCAGCAGTGGAATTATTTTGTGATCGATACCTTGGGGCCTACTGATGATTATCAGTTTTATTCGGTCGGAACTGTTGCCGATACCGGCTTTTACAGCGTGGCAGATACTTTTACAACCGATAATTATACCTTGACTGATGGTGACTATGGGTTGAGACCCAATACTCCCAACGGTATTGATGAGAGCGTACTTGCAGGACTGGATCTTGAAGGGAAAACTTTTGCAGAACGAGTTGCGCATTCATTCACATATTACACCCTTGTTTATGATTTTGAGGGTCTCAACATCGATGCCGGTGGTGGTCTGTTTATCGCTTATTCCCAGTGGTGCGGTAACGATGTGATGGGGGGGGCTTTTAACCCTGTTCCGGAACCGGGTTCCCTGTTGCTGTTCGGTTCCGGTTTGTTGGGCCTGGGATTCTATCGTCGCTTCAGGAAAAACTGATCTGCTGCAATACCTGCGTCAGTTTGCTGACGTTCGACCTGTATGATTTATATTGACGACCCCTTGTCAGTCACCTCCGTTCAGCGGACTTGGCTGTCAAGGGGTTTGTTGCTTTTGGATCATGGTGCCTTTGTAACAACCGGGGCAGGAACTCCTGCCTGAGCGTGAGAGCAGACATATTCTCACCTTTCGCTTTTTCGCGGTCTGTGGAATAATGCCTCATTTTCTTTTCCGAAAAAAGGTGATCCATGCCTGACAAGGTGCAACGGCTCTATCTGGTTGACGGTTCGTCATATATTTACCGTGCTTACTACGCAATACGTCATCTCTCCAATTCAAAGGGGGAGGCTACCAACGCCATTTACGGTTTTACCACGATGCTGATGACCCTGCTGCGCGAGGAGCAGCCGGATCATATTGCTGTTGTTTTCGACAGCAAAGGGCCTACCTTCCGCAAAGATATCTACCCTGACTACAAGGCCAACCGCAGCGCCATGCCTGAAGATCTGGTCCCGCAGATTCCTCTTATCAAAGAGGTGGTGACGGCATTTCGGATGCCGGCGCTGGAGTTGCCGGGCTTTGAGGCCGATGATATTATCGCTACCCTGGCGCGCCGTTTTGCCGCACAGGGGCTCGAGGTCACGGTGGTCACCGGCGACAAGGATCTGATGCAGATTGTCAATGATCGTATTCGTTTGCTTGATACCATGAAGGGGAAGGTTTCAGGACGTGACGAGGTGATTGAACGTTTCGGGGTGCCGCCGGAGCAGGTCCTCGAAATTCTTGGCCTGGCAGGGGACAGTTCCGACAACATTCCCGGAGTTCCCGGCATTGGCGAAAAAACCGCCTGCGCACTGATACAGGAGTTTGGCAGTATCGATAACCTGCTGGCCAACATCGATGCGGTCAAAGGGAAAAAGCGCCAGGAAAACCTGCGTGAGTTTTCCGAACAGGCGCGTCTGTCAAGGCGTCTGGCCACCCTCGTCGATGATCTGCAGATTGACATTGATCTTGACTCTTTGCTCCTTGAAGAGCCGGATGCCGACAGCTTGTATGAGCTTTTCAAGAAGCTCGAGTTCAACAAATTGTTGACTGATGTTGCCGCATTGCAGCGCCGGTCGGAGGTGTCGGCAAACGCCGATTATCTGACAGTAACGACAGAAGCTGGCCTTGATGACATGATTGACGCGCTCAAAAGCGCCGGAACTTTTGCCGTTGATACGGAAACAACCAGTTTGACCGCCGTTCAGGCCGATCTGGTTGGTCTGTCGTTTGCAGTGCGGGCCGGTGCCGGTTGGTACGTGCCGGTCGGCCATCGCTATCTGGGGGTGCCGGATCAATTGCCGTTGAAGCTGGTTGTCGATAAGCTGAAGTCGTTGTTGGAAAGTCCGGACTACCGGAAAATCGGTCAGAATATCAAATACGACGCCCTGGTATTGCGTCGCGCGGGCATTGAGCTGGCAGGGATCAGTACCGATACCATGATGCTGTCCTACGTGACCCACCCGGAGGCCAAGTCCCATGGTCTTGATGCCCTGGCTCTTGCCCACCTCAATTATCGTACCGTCCCCTATAGCGACGTTGCCGGTAGCGGCAAGAAGCAGATCTGTTTCAGCGAGGTTGAGATCGACAAGGCGACCCGCTATGCCGCTGAAGATGCCGATATCACCTGGCGTATTGCCGAGAAGTTGACACCGAAGCTGAGTAGCCCAGTCCTGCGCAAGTTGTATGAGGATGTGGAGATGCCGCTGGTTGATGTGCTGACGCGAATGGAGTGGACCGGCATCCGTATCGACGCAGACTTCCTCGGCATGCTGGCGGCTGAAATGGGGGAGCGTTTGCAGGCCCTTGAACGGCAGATTCACAGTCTGGCCGACGGCCCCTTCAATATCAACTCACCCAAACAGCTTGGCGAAGTCCTGTTTGAGCGGCTGGGACTGGCCAAAGGGAAAAAAACCAAGAGTGGTTGGTCGACCAATGTCGAGGTGCTGCAGGGGCTGGCGCAACAGCATGAGATTGCTGCCCGTATCCTTGATTATCGGTCGGTGAGCAAGCTGAAAAGTACCTATGCCGATGCCCTGCCGCGATTATTGAACCCTGCAACCGGACGTCTCCATACCTCCTTCAATCAGGCAGTGACGGCCACCGGTCGGCTATCGTCAAGCGATCCGAATCTGCAAAATATTCCCATCCGTACCCATGAGGGGCGGCGCATTCGCGAAGCCTTTATCCCGGAAGATGGCTGGGTATTGCTGTCGGCAGATTATTCCCAGGTTGAGCTGCGGGTGATGGCCCATATGGCCGATGTTGCTGCCTTAAAGGACAGCTTTGCCGCCGGTGAAGACATCCATCGGCGCACAGCAGCGGAAATATTCAATGTTTTTCCGGAGATGGTCAGCGACGAGATGCGCCGTCAGGCCAAAACCATCAATTTCGGTGTACTCTATGGCATGGGCGCTTTTAGCCTGGCCAAAGATCTGGGGATCAGTCGTTCTCAGGCTCAGGAATTCATAGACCAGTATTTTGAACGCTATCCGGCGGTTCTCAAGTTTCTTGAAGAAAAAAAAGCCGAGGCCCGGCAACTCCACTATGTGACGACCCTGCTCGGACGGCGCTGTGCCATTCCGGAGATCAACAGTAGTAACGGTGCTATTCGCAGCTATGCCGAACGCAACGCCATCAACTATCCGATTCAGGGCAGTGCCGCCGACATTATCAAGGTCGCCATGATCAATATTGACCGTTGCCTGCGACAGGAAAAATTACAGACACGGATGCTGCTCCAGGTTCACGATGAACTGGTATTTGAAGCGCCGGAAGAGGAGCTGGAACTGGTGTCGGCACTGATTTGTCGAGAGATGGAAGGAGCGGTTGCCCTGGATCTGCCCCTCAAGGTGGAGTTGGGCCAGGGGCGGAACTGGGCAGAGGCACATTGATCGAAGGGGCAGAAACCGCAGGTCTCTTGCTGATGAGTGATTAAGATGATTTCGGACATGCAGCTTCCGGCTGCTGCTCGGTACTTTAAAGGAGGTTGGTTGTAATGAATCTGAAGCGTTATGCTGAAAAGGATATGAGTTGTCCGGAGTTGACCGAGGTGCCGCCGCTGGGGATGGATGCTGTAGCCCTTGAGATGGACGTCCGCCACTACTACACCAACAATCTCGGTCGCGATCGCAACTGTCGATTAATCTACTATGCCTATGAAGCGTTGGCCCTGACCATCCGTGACCGTTTGATGGAGCGGTGGAAAAATACCCGGCAGGCATACGAAGAGGCTGATGCCCGCCGTTGTTATTATCTGTCGCTGGAGTACCTGATGGGGCGCACTCTGGGGAATGCGGTGCTGAACCTTGGTCTGGATGACGAGGTGAAAACAGCCCTGGCCAACCTGTGTTTACGTTATGAGGATATGGTCGACGCCGAACCGGATGCCGGTCTGGGCAACGGTGGTCTGGGACGCCTGGCCGCTTGCTTTCTGGACAGTTGCGCGACCCTGCAGCTGCCGGTGCAGGGGTACGGAATTCGTTATGAATATGGCATGTTCCGCCAGCGTATTCAGAACGGCTATCAGGTCGAGGAGCCGGATCACTGGCTGGCGATGATGAACCGCTGGGAAGTAGAACGCCGAGAGTATAAACAACGGATCAAATTTGGCGGTCGCAGTGAACACTACTACGATGACAACGGCAGGCGGCGGGTGCGTTGGGTTGATACCCAGGATGTCCAGGCAATTCCCTACGATGTACCGATCCCCGGCTATCAGAACGGGACAGTCAATACCTTGCGGCTCTGGCGTGCCGAAGCAACGGAAGAATTCGATCTGGGTGAGTTCAATGCCGGTGATTACGCCGGTTCGGTAGCGGCTAAAAATGAAGCAGAAAAAATTACCATGGTGCTGTATCCCAACGATGCCAGTGAAAACGGCAAGAACTTGCGTCTGGGACAACAGTATTTTCTGGCATCAGCCAGCCTGCAGGATGTTGTTGAACGCTGGGTGACCATCAAGGGCAAGGATTTCAGTCGTTTTGCCGAGTTGAATTGTTTTCAACTCAACGATACCCATCCCTGTTGTGCTGTACCCGAGTTGATGAGGCTGCTGCTTGATGAGTATTGCCTGAGCTGGGATGATGCCTGGCAGATTACCCAGGCGACCATGGCTTATACCAACCATACCTTGTTGCCGGAGGCTCTGGAAAAATGGCCGGTGCGCATGTTTCAGCAGTTGCTGCCGCGCCTGCTCGAAATCATCTATGAGATCAACGCGCGTTTTTTAAAAGATGTTGCTTTGCGCTGGCCCGGGGATCTGGAGCGTCAGCGGCGCATGTCGCTGATTGAGGAAGGGCCGGTGCCGCAGGTGCGCATGGCTTATCTGGGGATTGTCGGCAGTTTTTCCGTCAATGGTGTTGCCGCATTGCATTCACGTTTGTTGCAACAGGGCCTGTTCCGCGACTTTTTCGAGATGTGGCCGGAAAAGTTCAACAACAAGACCAACGGCGTGACCCAACGCCGCTGGCTGGCCTACTCCAATCCGCTGTTGGCCGAGTTGATCAGTACTCGTATCGGCAGGGGCTGGGTCACTGATCTGACCGAACTCAAGCGGCTCAAGGAGTTTGCGGATAACCCTGAATTCCGGGAGCAGTGGCGGCAGGTCAAGCGTGCCAACAAGGAATGTCTGGTGGACTTCGTCCGTGATCGGTGCGGAGTTGAATTTCCCCTCGACAGCATGTTCGATGTTCAGGTCAAGCGGATTCATGAATACAAGCGGCAGTTGCTCAATGTTCTGCATGTGATTCATCTCTATGATCGGATCAAGCAGGGTGATACCGCCGACTGGGTACCACGTGCCATTCTGATCGGTGGCAAGGCCGCGCCCGGGTACGCCATGGCCAAGTTGATTATCAAGCTGGTCAATAATGTCGCCACGGTGATCAATCATGACCCCCAGGTCGGCAATCTGCTGAAGATGGTGTTTCTACCCAATTACAATGTCTCTGCCATGGAAATCATCTGCGCCGGTACCGATCTGTCGGAACAGATTTCAACAGCGGGCAAAGAAGCTTCCGGCACCGGCAACATGAAGTTCATGATGAATGGTGCCATGACCATCGGCACCCTTGATGGTGCCAACATCGAGATGCGTGAAGAAGTCGGGGCAGAAAACTTCTTTTTGTTCGGGTTGTCGGCGGAGGAAGTCGAGGAGCGTCGGCGACATTATGACCCTGCCGGTATTATTGCCGCCGATGAGCACCTGGGCCGGGTTATGCAGTTGTTGCAGAGTGGTCACTTCAATCAGTTTGAGCCGGGAGTTTTCGACCCCTTGATCCGCGCTATCCTCAATCCTGATGACCTGTGGATGGTGGCGGCAGATTTTGACAGTTATCGCGTTGCCCAGGAACAGGTGTCGCGTACCTATCAGGACCAACAGATGTGGACACGGATGAGTATTTTGAATGCAGCGGCATCAGGAAAGTTTTCGACGGATCGCACCATGCGTCAGTACAATGAGGATATCTGGCGTCTGCAGCCGGTTGATGCAGTAAAGATGGGAGATGACGGAAAGTTTGTTTGAGCTGATCTGCTCTCGGCCTAGTTAAAGACAATCTGATTGCGCCCGGAGTTCTTTGCCCGATAGAGGGCATCATCGGCGCGCTTGAGCAACACATCGATTGAGCTGTCATCGGCCTGATGCATGGTCAGTCCGAGGCTGACGGTAATGCTGACGGTGGTTGTTCCGGCACGGACCTTGAGGCTGGAGATAGCCTTGAGCAGGCGTTTACAGATCCGCAGCGCACTGGTTCGGTCGGTGTTAACCAGCACTGCAGCAAATTCTTCACCGCCAAAGCGCCCGAAAATATCGGTCTCGCGCAATTCCTCTTGGCAGCAATCGACCAGACGTTTGAGGACTTCATCGCCAACATTATGGCCGTAGGTGTCGTTGACCTCCTTGAAGTAATCAATATCAAGCATCAGCAGGGCCATATGGTTGCCGTAACGTCGGCAGCGCACGAGCTCGGCTGTAGCCCTTTCAATGAAGTGCCGCCGATTGCCGGCTCCGGTCAGAGGGTCGCTTGTTGCCAGTTGCCGCAATTCCTCTTCCATGCGCTTGCGGTTCGTGACGTCACGAACGGTTGAGAAAATCCGTTTGTATTCCGGATCGGGGTAAGCGCTCCAGGCGAGCCATTTAATGCTACCGTCTTTACAGTGGCAGCGATTTTCAAAACCGATAACCGATTCGCCGCAGCGTAAGCGTGCGGCAACATCTTTGCTGCTTTCCATGTCCTCTTCGATGACCAGGTCCAGCCAGTTCTTTTTTCGCAGTTGTGCTTTTGTCCATCCCAGAGTTCGTGTCCAGGCCGGATTGGTTTCAAGCAGTTGCCCCTCCATGGAGCTGATGCTGAGCATGTCCAGGGAGAGGTCAAAGATTCGCTGCCGATCACTTTCGGCACGTTTGAGTTCAGTAATGTCATTGGCGTTGATAACAACATAGCCCGGTTGCAGATCCTGGCTGCGTAGCGGATGGTACGAAATATTGAAAAAGCGCAAACCGATGCGTGTGCAGTCAATCCACTGATCGATCTGTATGTGTTCACCGGAAAAAGCGCGCTTGAGAATAGGTTCTGTCAATTCACGGTAGGTGTCTTCTCCCACCAGTTGTTTGATGTGGGTTCCAATCAGGAATCGGCGCTTTTTACCGAAGGCCTCCAGATAGGCATCGTTGACCACTTGAAACTGATGATTACGGTCCACCAGAGCGATCAGATTGGGACTTGAGGAAACAATCTGTTCATAGCGATGCAGTTGCTCCTGCATTTCATAGGTTGAGGTAATATCGCGCGCAAAAATCGATACGCCGATAATTCGGTTGTTTTCCTTGACCGGCTGGATGATGGCAGCGTACTCGCGACCGTTATCCGGATAGTTGGTGCGCAAGATTTTGCCGCGCTGGGCCAGGGCAAGGCTGTGATTGATAAAAACAGCTTCAGAGGCTGAAAACATCTCGGTTATGTGGATGCCGGCGCGAAGACTTACTCCCCTTGTTGAGTTGATGAGTTTGGTCGTGGCTTCATTGACAAACAGAATCCGGCCGTCAAGGTCAACGAAAATAATCAGATCTTCGCTGCTTTCGAACAACGACCGCAGGTCTTTGTTTATGGGGGACTGCGAGGTTGCTTCCTGTTGATTATCGTCTGTAGCCAGCAGATGTCGTTCCAGCTGGGCAACACGCTGACGGGCCTGTTCCAACTCCAGCATGAGGTCGGGCAAGGATGTATTCAAATTGAAAATCCCCTCTGGCGGTCAGTGGGCGACGTAGTTAGAACGAAGATTCTAGCATGCTTTTATTAGGAGGAATACTTCTTTTTTCTGGTCGCCATATAAGGGAAGCCAGAGAAAAAGCGGGTTGAATTATTGCGTGGGTATATTTTCATGAGTCGTCTGCGCTTCTTTGCCTGCTGATTTTTGTCGGGCCTGCAGTCAGTGGTTTGCCTGTCGCTCTGGCAATGCCGCGCAACATGCCGTGAAAAACGAAAAAGTGAAAGGGTGTGACGGCATACCAGTAGAGCAGGCCAAGCAAGCCCCTGGGTAAAAAGCGCGCAGTCTGTTGTAGCCTTGTGTTGCCTTGCTCAGTGACGCTCAGTTCGAAGGAGAGGGTTGCCTTGCCGGGCAGCTTCATCTCTGCGACCAGAAGCAGTCGATCATTGGGCTTGATGGCCAGAATACGCCAGAAATCGATGACATCACCCGGATAAAGGGTTGGTGAACTACGCCGCCCGCGACCAAGTCCGACACCACCGAAAAGACGATCGATCAGCCCCCGGGTTTTCCACAGCCAGTCAGCGTAATAGTAACCGACATCGCCTCCAATGGAGGTGACCGCCGGCCAGACTTCATCTGGTGTCGCGGCAAGAACCAGCTCACGTGAATCAACAAAAACACTGCCTCCTGACCAGTTGGGATCACCATCGGTACTCCATTCAGCAGGTTTCAGGATGCCGGAATCGGTCCAGGTTGTCTCCACCTGTTGTTGACGAATCCGATCCAGAGCCAGACGGATCGCCCGCCGTGCATCAAAAAGCTCCTGGGGTAACAGGTCGGTGATGCTGCTTTCCGTACAGACAACCGGATTGCTGAGTCCCTCCGCCAGTGGCCGGGCAATGGTGGAGGGCACCGGGGTAACCAGATGAATCCAGTAGGAACTCAGCCGTGTGGTCAGTAGGGGTACCGGGAAAATAAGACGTTTACGCAGCCCTGCTTCTTCGGCATAGATCTGCATCAACTCACAATAGTTTGTTACCTGCGGTTGGCCGATGTCGAAGGTTTTACCGATGGTTCGTGGCTCTTCAAGGCAGCCGATGAGATAAAACAGGACATTGCGGACACTGATGGGCTGACAGGGGGTGTGCACCCAGCGTGGCGTGACCATCACCGGCAGCCGATCGACCAGATAACGCAGAATTTCAAAAGAGGCACTTCCGGAGCCGATGATCATTGCTGCCCGCAGGATGGTGACCGGCACGTTTCCCTGACGCAGGCAATCACCGACTTCGGTTCGTGACCGTAAATGGTGGCTTAACGAGGCACTGGTCTCGCCCAGGCCACTGAGGTAGATAATCTGCTCCAGCCCTGCTTGTGCTGCTGCTGTTGCCATATTGCGGGCCGCCTGGCGATCGGCAGCGGCAAAATCTGTGACGCCGGGCAGCATGGAGTGAACCAGATAGTAGGCCGCGCTGCAGTCTGCCACTGCCGTTGTGAGGCTGGCAGGATCAAGCACATCACCCTGGACGATTTGCAGTTGCGGGTGGCGGCCCCAGGGGCGTTCGGTCAGTTTTTCCGGTGTGCGGGCCAGGGCCTTGACCCGGTAGCCGGCATCAAGCAGGCGCGGAATCAGGCGTCCGCCAATATAGCCGCTGCCGCCGGTGACCAGAATTGATTTGTCCTTTGCATGCTTGGTCATGGATTTCTCCTGTGCAAGATCCTTGTCGGAAGCGGAAACGATTCCCCGGAATTTGGCACTGTTTTCTGCTAAAATGCACTGAACATGGGTGCAGATCTGTTTTATGTGTCCTGATGGAGGCCATATGATGTGCTGTTCTAAACGCTGTTCGACGGACCGACAAGGAGAGTATAGCATGGACGATAGAATTCGACTCGGTATCAGTTCCTGTTTGCTTGGTGCCCAGGTGCGCTATGATGGCGGTCATCAACTCGATCGCTACTTACGTGATGAGTTAGGCAGTTATGTCGAATATGTACCTGTTTGTCCCGAGGTCGAAGTCGGTCTGCCGATTCCACGCGAGACCTTGCGGTTGGTAGAGAATGACCAGCAGCAGGTGCGACTGGTATTTTCTCGAAGTGGCGAAGATATTACCGAGCGCATGGAGGCCTGGGCCTGTAAACGTGTCAAAGAACTGGAAAAAGAGCATCTCGACGGTTTTGTGTTCAAGGCCAAGTCGCCAAGCAGTGGTATGGAAAGAGTCAAGCTCTATGACCACAACGGCGTGCCGAAAAAGGTCGGGGTCGGGGTCTTTGCCCGTCACTTCATGGAACATTTTCCGCTGGTGCCGGTTGAAGAGGATGGGCGGCTGCACGACCCGCGTTTGCGTGAGAACTTCATTAGCGCAATTTTTGTTCTCAAACGTTGGCGGCAGCTTCTGGCCGGCGGATTTACCCTTGGTCGTCTGGTAGAGTTTCACACCCGCCACAAGCTCTTGATTATGGCCCACAGTCCGCAGCACTATCGGCAGATGGGTAAACTGGTAGCGACCGGACGAGATTGTTCCATCGATGAGTTGCAACAGGACTATTTGCGAGAACTGGTAACGGCCCTGCGTTTGCGTACCACAGTGAAAAAACAGGTGAATGTCATGCAGCATATTCTGGGTTATTTCAAGCGTGACCTGAGTGCCGATGAAAAACAGGAAGCACTGGAGCTGATCGATAATTACCGCCGGGATCTGGTACCGCTGATCGTTCCGCTAACGCTGTTCAATCACTTTGTCCGCAAGTACGATCAGTCCTACTTACGTCAGCAGTATTATCTGAATCCGCATCCCAGGGAGCTCAAGCTGCTCAATCAAATCTGACGGTGTCGCAAAAAATCACCAACTGCCGCGTTGCAGCGCTTATTTCACCGCTTCGACGTACGTAGAGGAACGCCTCATTGTTCAATCTGATCAGCACGAATCGTCCGCTGACACCCTTCTCCTGGGGGAGAAGGTGGTACCCCCCCCTCTCCCCGGCCCTCTCCCTCAGGGAGAGGGGGATAAAATATCATCTATGAGAGTTTGGCAATAATCAGCCCGTTCAATAAACGCGCTTTTTGCATCTGGTATTTTTTGCTTAGCCGGCAAAATTGACAGGTTTCGAGAAGGCAGCAACGTTGCCCCGGATCAGGTCAGGGTCAGCTCAATCTCGGGTGGATCGGTCAGGGCCTTTTTGACCGAACACTGACCGACACTGCGTAAGATGGCCTGCTGGTATTTTTCCGGGAAATCCTTTGGAAGACTCAGGGTCATCTTGATCGTTTCAAGGCGCCTGGTGTCAGGGTGTCGTTCGATATCCAGGGCGATGGCCAGTCCGGCGGTGTCCAGTTGGCGCTGCTGACAGAAGCGCAGGGCATAATAGCCGGCGCAGGTGGCGACAGAACTTAAAAACAGGTCATAGGGGGAGGGGGCGTCACCGTTGCCGCCATCTTCCGGTGGCTGATCCGTTAACACTTCATGGTTACCGATGCGGGCAGCAACTTGAACGCCGCCGGGAAATCTCACGTCTACTTTGGCCATCTCGTATCCTCTTCTGAATCAATGGGTTTGCAGCGGCACCATTGGGCCTATCCCAGCAGCTGTTGAATCTGCTGAAAAAACTGACTGGCACTTTGTTCTTCCTGCTCGGGGGAAGAGTGATCCGCGCTGCCGGCCACGGCAGTTGTTACCACCTCCTGGGGGAGTTCCGTCAGAAAACGACTGGGTTCACGCAGTTCGAGTTTGCCGTGTTTGCGCCGCTGACGCGCACCGAGGAGTACCAGGCGTTGCCGGGCACGGGTAATGCCGACATAGCACAGGCGTCGCCTTCTTCCATGCCGACCAGAAAAACCACGGGAAATTCCAGCCCCTTGCTCGAATGTAAGCTCATCAGGGTAACGCTGTCGGTCGAAAGCTGTTTTTCCTTGTCGTTCTGGCCTGTCGGTTCGGCATCAAGCAGGGAAATAGCATCGAGGAAGCCGGTCAGGTTTGGTCGTTCACTGCGCTCAAGGTAGTTCGCCAGGGAGTTGAGGATCTCGTTCTGGTTTTCGATCCGCCGCTGAGCCGTTAGCGGTTCCTTTTCCTGACGATAGATCTCGTCTGCCAGTTTGAGCTCACTCATCAGTTCCCGCAGGGTTTCGAGCAATCGCAACGGGTTTTTAAATTTGCCTTGATAGCTTTTTATCAGGGCCACAAAGTCGGAAAGGCTGTCCAGCGTCCGTTGATTGAGGCCATCAATCTGCCGGGGTTGTTGCAGCAGCGACCAGATACCGGTGTTGTGCTCGGCGGAGTGGCGAATAATCTGGTCAATGCTGTTTTCTCCAATACCGCGCTTGGGGTAGTTGATGATCCGCAGCAGGCTGACCTCGTCGGCAGGGTTGAGAATGGTGCGTAGATAAGCAACCAGATCTCGAATTTCCTTGCGTTCGAAGAACTGCTGGCCACCAATCAGGACATAGGGAATATTGTCGTAGCGCAACTGTTCTTCAAAGGCGCGGGATTGGGTATTGGTGCGGTACAGGATAGCAAAGTCGCCGTACTTGCGCTGATGGCGAAAGGTTTCGGCGTGAATCAGTTCCACGACCTGCCGTGCTTCGTCTTCGCTGTCTTCGCACAATAGATAGTCAATGGCGTGTCCGGCCTGGCTGCTGGTCCACAGGGTTTTGTCGCGGCGCAGGCGATTATTGGCGATCAGATGGTTGGCGGCACAGAGAATATTGCCGCTGGAGCGATAGTTCTGCTCCAGTTTAATGACCCTGGTGGCCGGAAAGTCCTTTTCAAAATCAAGAATATTGCCGATATCGGCACCGCGAAAGGCATAGATGCTCTGATCATCATCGCCGACGACGCAGAGGTTGTGGTGGCCTCCGGCCAGGAGCTTGAGCAGTTGGTACTGGACCGGGTTGGTGTCCTGGTATTCGTCAACCATCTGATAAAGAAAGCGCTCCTGATATTGTTGTAACAGATCCGGATGCCCTTCCAGCAGGCGCACCGTCAGCAGGAGCAGGTCGTCGAAATCGACAGCATTGTAGGCCTTGAGCGCGCGTTGATAGCGTGGATAGATGGTCGCAACCAACTGTGATAGCGGATCACGTATGTTGCCCTGATATTCAGGGGCATCGATCAAGCGGTTTTTTGCCGCCGATATGCGCCACAGGATCTGTTCAGCGTCACGGTTGCTGCTGTCAGCGCCACGCTCACGCAGCAGCTCACGCACCAGTCGCAGTTGGTCGCTGCCGGCATAGATGGAAAAGTTGCGTTTAAAGCCGAGACGATCAATATGACTTTTGAGAATCTGCACGCCGAGGGAGTGAAAGGTTGAGATGGTCATTCCTTTGGCGGCCTGGCGACCGGCCATCTCCTGCACGCGTTCACGCATCTCGCGAGCCGCTTTGTTGGTAAAGGTGACGGCCAGCAATCGCTCCGGGCTGATGCCCTGGTCCAGCAGGTAGAGGATGCGGCAGGTGATCACCCGGGTTTTTCCCGATCCGGCGCCTGCCAGCAGCAGCAACGGACCCCGGCCGTGGGTCACGGCTTGACGTTGTTGCGGGTTGAGTTCGGCAAGATCAAACATGAAGGTTCACCTGTGGGAGTGTCATGGGAGCTATCTGATACCTGAGAACAGACTGTGGGTCAAGGGTGCCCGTTAAAGATGGACGATAAAGAATGGACAGCAATTTTGTTGATCAGGAAACTTGTTCAAAGCAGTTGATTATCCTTTGATGATCTGCTAGATTGCGCGACATGTTTAGACTGGTGATCATAACTATCAGTATTCTTTGGGCTTCACTGTTGTTGATCTCCTGGAGCGGGGCAACCCCCGAACCCGGCGATACGACATCGGTGACGATGACCATTACCCCGTCCTGAGATTATTCCTTCGACCGGGCGCTGCGTACTTCACTTAAGAAGTCGCAGGTACGGGTTACTGTAGCTGCACAGTGACTACCCTGCCGTGTGCCCCGCCGTTCCAGTTCTGTATCAATTGCGTTGAGCACTTCCCATTTGTTCAGTGACCACATCGGGGCCAGCAACAGTTCCCGTGGACCATCGCCGGTCAAGCGTTGAATCAGCGTGTCCGGCGGCAGCCGTTCGATGACGTCAACAACCAGTGTTACATAGTCTTCCATGCTCAGGATGTCTATTTTCCCGGCCAGAAACTGATCCCCCAATGCGGTGCCGCGCAGCACGTGGAGGAGGTGAAGTTTGATGCCGTCAACACCAAGCCGGGACATTTCCGCCGCAGTTGCAAGAATGTCATCACGGCTTTCCCCCGGCAGGCCGAGGATCAGGTGGACGCAGATCCGCAGGCCGCGTTCTTTGGCGCGGTGATAGGCATCAAGAAAGCAGGCATAGTCGTGACCACGGCCCAGGTAGTCAAGGGTGCGATCATGGCAGCTCTGCAGCCCCAGTTCCAGCCAGAAGTAGGTGCGGCGGTGGTATTCTGCCAGCAGATCCAGAACCGGATCGGCAACACAGTCGGGGCGGGTACCGACGGCAAGTCCGGTGACTTTGGTAACGGCGAGGGCCTGATCATAGCAGTGACGCAACTGATCGATCGGAGCAAAGGTGTTGGAGTAGGGCTGAAAATAGGCGAGAAACCATTTGGCCCGATACTTTCGTTGCATCAGCTCCTTGGCATGCTCGAGTTGCCGGGAAATGTCGACATGACGGGCAATACCGACGGCCGCCGAGCCGGAGCTGTCACAGAAAATACAGCCGGCGACATCACGTCCGTTGGCCCGATTGGGGCAACCGAAGCCGGCATCAACGGAGATTTTGTGGACACGGCCACCAAAGCGATGTTTGAGATAGGTTGAGTAGAGGTTCATCCGTTTGTTGTGCATGGTCGCAACTATGCCGCAACAGGTGGGGGAGGGCAAGCTGATTGTGTGGCTGTTTGGTGGCAGATCGTTGGATTCAGTTACATCTTGATGAAAAAATTGATACACTCTTCGGCGAAGACAGGCGACAAACAGCCATTGCGAGATCGCCTGTGGGTAAAAGGACTGACATGATGTCTCAAAACAACACCGCCGAATCCTCCTCTGCACTGAAAGTCTGCATCCTCTGGCATATGCACCAACCGGATTATCGCGACCCGGTCGGGGGGGAAACCCTGTTGCCCTGGACCTGGCTGCATGGTCTCAAGGATTACGGTGAAATGCTTGAAACTGTGGCTGAGACCAAGGCCAGAGTGACCATCAATCTGGTTCCGTCACTTCTGGAACAGCTCGAACGCTATGCCACCGATAAAGATCAGGACCGCTGGCTGGAGTTGATTGCCCGTCCGGCTGAAAAACTGTCGGCAACAGAGCGGCAATTTGTGGTGAAACAGTTTTTTTCCGTCAACATTGATACCCAGATTCTGCCGAACCGGCGCTACCACCAGCTCTATCTACAGCGCGGAAATCTTGAGCCCAAAGCCGATAGCTTCAGCGATCAGGACATTCTCGATCTGCAGGTCTGCTTTTTGTTGGCCTGGACCGGATATCATCTGCGCAAACGCTCATCGCTGATCAGTTCCCTGCTTGATCGCGGCGGACTCTACCACGAGGAACACAAGCAGCAACTGCTGATTGTCTGTAAGGAAGAAATTGCCCGGATCATCGACTTCCATCGTGAATTGGAACAGGAAGGGTTGATAGAAATCACGGTCACGCCCTATGCCCATCCGATTTTGCCGTTACTGTGCAACCTGCAGACGGCCTGGGAACCGTCCCCCGGACTGCCGTTGCCCGCCGCTGATTTTCGTCACCCGGAAGACGCAAGGTTGCAGGTTCGTGAGGGGTTGCGGACAGCGGAGCGTTTTTTTGGTAAGCGTCGTCGCGGCATGTGGCCGGCTGAAGGAGCGGTGAGTCATGAAGCGGTGGTGTTGATGCAGGAAGAGGGCGCTCTTTGGGCCGCCACTGATGAGGACATCCTGGCGCGTAGTCTCGACGGTGGTTTGCGTGATCGCAGTCGCCTGTATCGTTTTTATGAATATGAAGGGCTGCCGCTGGTTTTTCGTGATCGTGAATTGTCCGACCGTATCGGCTTTCTGTACGCCACCTGGAAAGCCTCTGAGGCGGTGGCCGATGTGCAACAGCGCTTGCGGCAGATTGCTCGCATGGCCCCGGGAGGAACTGTCGCCATTATTCTTGATGGGGAAAACTGCTGGGAACGTTATGCCGATAATGGCTATCCGTTTTTGCGGGATCTCTATCAGATGCTTGAACAGGATCCCCTGATCGAGATGAAAACCGTCAGCGCCGCCTTGAAACAGAGTACCCCGGACCCCCTCGCCCGCCTGGCGTCCGGCTCCTGGATCCGTGCTGATTTTACCACCTGGATCGGCCATCCTGAGGACAATATCGCCTGGCAGATGCTTTATCAGGCGCGCAGGGACACCATTACCGACGAAGTGCAAAAGGCTCTGGATCATCCGGATGAGCCCTTAAGCGATCTGGTGCAGGAATTGTTGCGAGCCGAGGGGAGCGATTGGTTCTGGTGGTTCGGTGATGAACATTCGAGTTTGCAGGCAGATATTTTTGACCGTCTGTTCCGTCTTCATCTGGAGGGGATGTATCACCTCAAGGGTCTGTCGGTGCCGGCGGCCGTGCAACAGAGGATCAAGCCCGGACAGCGGGCCATTTCTGCCGGTTATGAACCCTCTGCCTGCTTCACGCCGACGGTTGACGGGCGTATCGGTGATTACTTCGAGTGGCTGGCAACCGGCTGCATTGATCTGGCGGTTGGCGGTGCCATGTACAGCGGTCGTGAAGGACTGCAATCCCTCTACTATGGCTACGACAGTGAGAATCTTTATTTCCGTATTGATCAGCCCGACCTGCTTAAACGTCTCTGTGGCAAGGATGGCTATTTTGAGTTGCGCTTGAACGGTAGCGGATTGTTCCATGTCTGTTTCAATTTTATCGACAACAGGGCGAAGATACTGGTCGACGGAAAACTGGTTCCCGGTGGCCAGGGGGCTTGTGACAAGGTTCTTGAATTGGCCGTGCCGCTGGACATGTTGCAGTTGGAGCAGGGGAAAAGCATTCGCGTGAGCTGTCATGCTATTCGACAGCAGCGCGAAAACGGACGTTGGCCGACGGAAGGTTACGCCGTTTTGTGTTATCGGGGCAGCGCCCTTGATGAAGAAAACTGGTCAGTTTAACGGATCGAAAGGAAAAATCCTTGTCTGAATTGCGCTGGGACCCACTGAAGAACAGTTGGACGATCATGACCCTGGGAGACAGCCGTCGTCCGCAACAATTTATGCAAAGACGCGAGAATCCGTGTGAACCGGATGGCTATGATTATCAGCGGCTGCAGATGCAGGATGAACACTGCCCCTTGTGCAGCGGCAATGAAGGACGTACTCCGCCCGAAATCATGGCCTGTCGCCCCCAGGGGAGTGCGCCCAATGAGCCGGGCTGGAAAGTTCGGGTCATCCCCAACAAATTTCCGGCCTTGCGGATTGAGGGCACCCTTGAAAATCGAGCCGAAGGTCTCTATGACCGGATGAACGGTATCGGCGCTCACGAACTGATTGTCGAGACGCCTGATCACCGCAAGACGCTGGCGGACTTGACGGAACTGGAGATAACCGAGGTACTCAAGGCCTATCGCGCCCGTATGCTTGATCTGCGCAGGGACAGTCGCTTCCGATATATCTTTATCTTTAAAAATCATGGTGTCGGAACCTCATCCAATATCTCTCATTCTCATTCCCAATTACTGGCAGTACCGTTGGTGCCGCCGCTGATCTCCAATGAACTGGAGAATTGCCGCAAACACTTTCAACAGAAAGAACGCTGTCTGGTCTGTGATCTTATCCAGCAGGAACAGCAGGCCAAGTCTCGCATTGTCAGTGATGATGGGAATTTCCTCGTCTATGCTCCCTTCGCCTCGCGCTTTCCTTTTGAACTGATGATTGCTCCCCTGGCCCATCACCACGACTTTGCCCAGCAAAGTGATCAGCAGTTGCGCCTTTTAGCCAGAACCTTGCGCGATATCCTGCGTCGGGTGCGCTCGGCCCTGCGTGATCCCGGTTATTCGTTGATACTTCACAGTGCGCCGCCGTTACATCCACGTATGGGACGTCCTGATTATTGGCAGTCCCTGACCTTTGATTATCACTGGCACATAGAGCTGGCTCCCAAGCTAACGCGCCTGACCGGTTTCGAGTGGGGCTCCGGCTTTCATATTAATCCTACGCCCCCGGAGGAAGCTGCAGAGTTTCTTCGCAGTGCCGAACCGGAGTTGTAACCGATGCCCAGTCAAGGAACCTTTTCCCAACGTCATTATCCCCTTGATCTTCATTGCAGCCGCAGGGTGTGGGATGCAACGGATCTGACCGGCCTTTTCCGCCGTCAGCCACCGCCGTCGCGCACCTTCATGTGTCATCTGCTGGCAGATTATCTGCGGCGTGAATCCTCTGCTGTAACCGCTGCCGAACTGGAATTGCTGGCGGTTCTGAATCAGATCCTGCGCCGGATTGCTGCTGAATTTCTGCGCCGCCGGAACTGTCGCGTTTTTCGTGGGCGCGTGGAAATCGGCGAAAAACGTCTGTCCCTGCCGGGCCTTGATAGCAGTCTTGAGCATTTTGTCGGGTTTTTTCCGCTGTTGCCGCTGGAACTGGAGCCGGTAGAGCCGGCGATGTATCTGCAGCAATTGAGTGAAAAGGGAGAGTGGACCGACTTGCTGCTGGAAATGGTGCTGCTCTATGCCCAGAGCCACAATCCGGTACTGGGTGGGCCACGGGCACTGTTTGCTGCCGAGGAAGAGCAGTTGCGCCGCCTGGTTTCTTACCAGAAGCATCTGGTGTTGCTTGATCAGGCTCTGCCCTTGATTGATGATGGTTTTGCCGATCAGCCGCAAACCCTGTTGGCGCGTTTGTTGGGGCCGTTACGCCAGGGGATGGATCTTTCTGCCCAGATTCAGTTGTTGCGCGATACCTGGGCTGAACTGTTGCCGGCGGAGTTGCAGGCACGGATCGGCCTGGCGTTGGAGCAATTTCAGGTGGAAGGGCATCAACCGGGGCCTCCCGGTCCACCGGACACCACCCCGCTTGATCCGGCGGGCTACCCGGATCATGAGTATGCAAGTTTTACCGCCGACCTGGCGTGGATGCCCCGGGCTGTACTGGTGGCTAAATCCACCTATGTGTGGCTGGAGCAATTGTCGCGACGCTATCAGCGACCGATTTACACCCTTGATCAGATTCCCGATGAAGAGCTCGATGCCCTGGTTCGTCATGGTTTTACCAGCCTGTGGCTGATCGGCATCTGGAAACGTTCCCAGGCCTCATTAAAGGTCAAAAATCTCTGCGGTCAGCAGGACGTCGCCGCTTCAGCTTACGCCATTGACGACTATGTCATTGATGAAAAGCTTGGCGGTGAAGGGGCTTTTGAGCAGTTGCATCACCGCTGCAGACAGCGTGGTCTCGATCTGGCCTGTGACGTGGTCACCAATCATACCGGTATTGAATCAGCGTGGCTGCGCGACCATCCCGACTGGTTTGTTCAGCTTCCCTATCCGCCCTATCCCGGCTATCGTTTCACCGGCCCGGATTTGAGCAGCAGCCCGAACTACAGTGTCCAGATTGAAGATGGTTACTACGATCATTCGGAAGCAGCGGTAGTCTGCCGTTATCAGCACCGTCATCGTGGCGAAGTACGTTATATCTATCACGGCAACGACGGGACCCATCTGCCCTGGAATGATACCGTACAGCTCAACTATCTGCTGGCCGATGTGCGTGAAGCGATGATTCAACTCATCATTCGCGTGGCAAGGCGTTTTCGCATTATCCGTTTTGACGCTGCCATGACCCTGGCCAAGCGTCACTTCCAGCGTCTCTGGTATCCGCTGCCGGGCGCGGTGGGCGGGGTGCCGTCACGTAGTGATCATGCCTTGAGCCAGCAGGAATTCAACAACTACTTTCCGGTGGAGTTCTGGCGCGAGCTGGTCGACCGGGTTCAGGCCGAAGTCCCCGATACCCTGCTGGTGGCAGAAGCTTTCTGGCTGATGGAAGGATACTTTGTCCGCACCCTGGGGATGCATCGGGTTTACAACAGCGCCTTCATGAACATGCTCAAGCTTGAAGAAAACGGCAAATACCGCCAGACCATCAAGAATATCCTGCAGTTTGATCCGGCGATTCTGCAGCGCTTTGTTAATTTTATGAGCAACCCCGATGAAGAACCGGCCATTGAACAATTCGGTGATGGTGACAAGTATTTCTGTGTTGCCACCATGTTGGCGACCATGCCCGGTTTGCCCATGTTCGGCCACGGCCAGATTGAAGGCTTGCGCGAAAAATACGGCATGGAGTATCTGGCCCCGCGCTGGGATGAGCCCGTCGATCAGGCGTTGCTGGCCCGTCACCGAGATGACATCTTTCCGCTGCTGCGCCGCCGGGCTCTGTTCAGTGGTGCCGAAGCTTTTCAACTGTATGATTTTGAATCGGTTTACGGCGTCGAAGAAGATGTATTCGTCTACAGTAATCAGCACGGCGAGGATCGGGTGCTGGTGATCTGCAACAATTCCAGCAAGCGCATCGCCGGACGCGTCGGTGCACCCGTGGCCATGGCTGATCGTGGCGGCCGCAGCCTTGTTGAGGCCTGTGCCATCGACTGCAGTGGTGATTTCGTCGTTGTGAACGAACTGACCGGGCAGAAGCAGTATCTGCAACCGGCGGCTTCTTTACACCACGGCGGTGAATTTGTCCTTGAACCTTACAGCTATCGGGTTGTGACCGACTTTGCCGTTCGTCATGATGAAGATGGTCGCTGGCAGCGTCTGTGGCAGCAGTATGGTGATCGTGGCGTGCGTCACCTGTGGCTCGAATACGACGGATTGTTGCTGGAAAACAGCTGGGCAGCACTGGGAGAGTTGCTGGCCCTGCCCCGGCCGCAGCGGGCCCGGCGGCACCTGCGCCGCCTGTTGACCGACCTGGCCTCCATCTATACGGCCCAACCCCTGGTTGCCATGGAAAGACAGTATGTCCTTGAGGTGCTGACGCGGGTCCAGTATCCTGACCTGCTGCTGCACTATGAGGGTTATGGTGAGCTGGCCCGCTACATGGACCAGGCCGATACGGCGGCGGGCTGGTTCCAATTGTTCGATCGCGTCTGTAACCTGCCGCGTCTGCGACCCCTCCTGGGTTGTCACTACTACGATTACAGTGACTGGTGTGTCCATCAGGACCTGGAACGTTTCTTTCTGGTCCTGCTCAGCTACCGATTATTCAGTGAGGGTGACCGGCTTCAGGATGAGTCGGCGGTCTTTATTGACCGGGTGATCGGCCTGCTTGACGCCATCAACAAGCTCAGGACCCAGGCAAAAAAAGTTGGCTATCGCGTTGATCAACTGCTGTCAAACCTGGATCCACGGCCCCCTCTGGAAGAGCCGTTGCCGGCAAGACCTGATGGGCTCAAAATTCTCTTCGTTGCTTCGGAAGCAACCCCCTTTGCCAAATCCGGAGGGCTGGCCGATGTCGCCGGGTCGTTGCCGCAGGCCTTGCGCCTGCTGGGTCACGATGTTCAGGTGGTTCTCCCCGCCTACCCGCAGGTAGACAAAGCGCCGGTGATTCCGCGTAAGGCCCCTCAGAGTGTCGAAATCACCATGCAGGGGGTCGCGAGGCGGGCCAGTCTGAAACAGGCGGTGTACGATGGCGTGCCCTACTGGTTTGTTGATACGCCGGATCTGTATCAGCGCGAGGGACTTTACTCCGGCCCCTACGGGGACTACCCCGATAACGGCATGCGCTTCGGCTTTTTCTGCCGGGCTTTGCTGGAGTTGGCCCGAACCCTTGACTTTCCGCCGGACCTGATTCATCTCCACGACTGGCAGACCGGACTGGTGCCGGTGTTGTTGAACACCAGCTACAGCAATGATCCCTTCTTTGCCCGAACCAGGACCCTGCTGACGATTCACAACCTCGGCTACCACGGCACTTTTCCTTTCTCCCTGTTACCGCAACTGGAGTTGCCGGGGGATCTGACCAGTCCGGCGGCCCTCGAGTATTACGGCAATCTGTCGTTGCTCAAAGGGGGAATTGTTTTTGCCGATATGGTCAATACCGTTTCGCCAACCTACTGTCGTGAAATCCAGACGCCGGAGCAGGGCTATGGACTTGACGGCTTGTTGCGCGAACGTAGTGCGCATCTCCACGGGATTCTTAACGGTCTCGATGAGCAGGGGTGGAATCCCGTACAGGATCCGGCTCTGCCCCATAACTATAGTGCGCAGCAACTCAAGAACAAGCAGAAGTGCAAAGCCCTTCTGCAGCAGGCCCTCGGCCTGGAGGTGAGGGCTGATGTAGCGCTGGTGGTGGTGATCAGTCGTCTTGATCGCCAGAAGGGGATCAACCTCATCGAAACCATCTGGCCGCAACTGCTTGAGCGCCCCCTGCAGTTTGCTCTCCTCGGTTCAGGAACACCCGAGAACATGCGCTTCTGGCAGGAACGCCAAGGTGCCAACCCCGGTCAGGTCTCCATCAATCTGACCTTCAACGAGGGGTTGTCGCGACGTCTTTATGCCGCCGCCGATCTGCTGTTGGTGCCGAGTTTGTACGAGCCCTGCGGACTGACCCAGATGATTGCCCTCAAATACGGGGCTTTGCCCCTGGTGCGGCGCACCGGTGGCCTGGCTGACACGGTTGTCGATGTCGATGAACATCCCGATAAGGGGAATGGTTTTGTCTTTGATCATTTTGATCCCTGGGCATTGCTGACGACCATCGATCGGGCCCTGCATCACTACAGTCAGGCACAGATCTGGACCAAATGGATCAAACGTGGCATGCAGCAGGATTTCAGTTGGGCACCATCGGCCCGGGAATACCTCAAACTCTACCGGCGCATGACCGGCAAAGCGGTTGACCAGGGGGACCTGAAGGAGTAGTTCATGGGTTACACGGTAAAGGGTCTGTTCTGGATCGGCGTGTATCTGCTCCTGATACTGGCACCCCTGGCGATTCTGCTGATGGAGCCGGTACCTCCCGGTAACGGTTTCTGGTGGGACGTTTCTCTGGCCTTGGGTTTTGCCGGTACCGCCATGATGGGCATTCTTTTTCTGCAGACGGCGCGTTTTCGCCGCGCCTCGGCTCCTTTCGGTATCGACATTATCTATTATTTTCACCGTCAGATTGCCCTGATTGCCCTCTTGTTTATTCTTGTCCACCCCCTGATTCTGCTGACTCTCAAGCCGCAACTGTTTGTTATGGTATAATCATACCGGTAGTTGTCTTCATGGCTCGTTGGAAAGGCTATAAAGCAGTTCACCACCCGTTCACTTTGCTTACTTGAGGCACTGAGACGCAGAGAGCATCCGGTTCATTATGAATTTCTCTGTATTCTCAGTTTCTCAGTGGTGGATAACAGATTCTCTTGTAAGGAGTAAGTGCTTGAGACTTCTATTTGCCAATTTGCCGGCCTGGTTGACCGGGGTGCTCATTGTGGTGATGGTCGTCGTGTTTGCCTGGCTGCAGAACAGTTGATGCTATGAAAGAAGCCCTGCTCTACGACAAGCGCGGAAATAATCAGGTTGTCTGTCGTCTGTGTGCCCACTTCTGTGTGATCAACAGTGGTGAACGCGGACGCTGCGGAGTGCGAGAGAATGATGGCGGCACTCTCTATTCCCTGGTGTACGGTCACACCATCGCCCACCATGTCGATCCGATTGAAAAAAAGCCCCTGTATCACTTTTATCCCGGCAGTCGGTCTTTTTCCGTTGCCACCCCCGGCTGTAACATGCACTGCCACTGGTGCCAGAATGCCGGTATTTCCCAAGTGCCGTGCGGTTTGTCGTTCCCGGTCGGTGATGCCATGTCACCAGAGCAGGTTGCTGACGCAGCGCAACGCAGTGGCTGCCGTTCCATCGCCTATACCTACACGGAACCGACTGTTTTTTTCGAGTATAGCCTCGACAGCGCCAGGATTGCGCAGGCTGCCGGCATCGCCAATATCTATGTCAGCAACGGCTACATGTCAGCGGAGATGCTGGCGATGATTCATCCGTTTCTGGATGCCGTCAATATTGACCTGAAAGCCTTTCGTGACCAGACCTACCGCCGCTATGCCGGGGCCAGATTGCAGCCGGTTCTCGACAGCTTGAAGAAGCTTCGTGCTTACGGCATCTGGCTCGAAGTCACCACCCTGATCATCCCGGGAGTCAACGATGACCCCCGGGAGTTGAAAGAACTCGCCGATTTTATCGTCACTGAACTGGGGGTCGACACCCCCTGGCATGTCAGTCGCTTCTATCCGCAGTACAAACTTGAACATCTGCCGCCAACCTCGGCAGCAATCATTCGCCAGACGGTGGATATCGGTCGGGAAGCCGGGCTGAATTATGTCTATGTCGGCAATCTTGGTGTCGATAGCGACACCAGCTGTCCTGCTTGCGCAACGATCCTGATTGAACGTCGGGGCTACAACCTCAAACGCAACCGGATCACGCAGGATCATTGCTGTCCAGACTGCAGACACAAGATTGCCGGAGTGGGAATGATGGAGTAGATCAATGACAGAACGATGCAAGCTTGCAGATAAACGTTGCGTCCCGTGTAAAGGTGGGGTGCCGCCCCTGTCTGGAAATGAACTGGCAGATCTGGCAGGGCAGTTGCCGTCAGAATGGTCGGTTGCAGGTGACCATCACCTTGTTTGCAGCTACCCTTTTAAAAACTTCAGGCAGGCGTTGGCCTTTACCAATGCCATTGGTGCGCTCGCCGAGAGTGAACAGCATCACCCGGAAATCACCCTGACCTGGGGGATGGTCACCGTACGTATATGGACGCACAAGATTGACGGACTGACGGAGAGTGATTTTATCCTGGCCGCCAAAATCAGCACGCTGGAAAGACCGAAACATGGGGACATCCATGATAAGTAAAGTCAAGGGGAAAACGGAGATTTCCCTTAACCTCG